>OBMK010000019.1_pt1 | contig 151869 bp, 185 predicted proteins | sample 1539081 | NCBI WGS metagenome assembly OBMK01 (sample SAMEA3355528, study PRJEB22509) | marine metagenome | biome: marine; feature: river plume; material: water | place: USA | collected 2010-08-07 | depth 0.5 m | reverse complement strand
ATCTGATTAGATGCCTAAGTGGGGTTTGGGCATCTAATTGAAGTCTTATAAATAACTGTACATGGAAGATGTTCTGCGTATCAAGTGGTACGCACTGCATATAAGTGGGTCAGGAAACCACCCTCGGAATTACAGGATAGGAGATTACTATGCGTATAATTGCAATTGCGTTCGCATTGGTTCTGTCTGCTTGTTCAACTGTCGATGCAACTATCGATGGTACTGGTGGTGTTATTAAAGGTGTCGGTTCCGATGTCTTTGGTGTAACTGCCGGTGTATTGGACGTAACATCTAACTTGATTAAAGATGTTGCTACCAAGACTGGCACAGATGCAACTGCACCAGAAGAGGACTAAAGTAAGATCGCCAAGGATGGCACCTATTCGTTTCTGTCATGTATCTCGTATAAGATCATCATACAAATAATAATAAGTACCACCGCAAGGAGATCCATCTTATCAATCTTGTGGGGTTAGAGGAAAGATTTTAGCGATCACACGTCCAACTTCGATTGCGAGGTCTATGTGTTCTAACTGTGTACCGTTCGCACTACGTAACTCAATGTAGTGTATCCACGACCGTAACGTTCCATTCACATATAACCTAGACACAGTATTACCCTCTGGTAGAACAGCACGTGCCTGTTCCTTTGCAATACCATTATCGATTGCCCAGTTGTAAACCTCTTTGGACTGGTGAATGAGTTTCATCTGTTTCATTCTGAAGTCTTCGTTTATTCTACGTTGACCTTCATTGTCCTGATCAATAGGTATACTGTTCTGTCGGTTCTTCAGATCCTGAAACCTTGCCTCGCGAGGTACCATCTCTAAGTCTTTTAACGGATCCGCATAACGTTGACTGAACTCTTGGAAACTAAAACTACGATGACGCAACAACTGACGTGCGATATCTCGTGTGGTTTCTACTTCCAAACAGACACTGACCATCTCTAGAGGAGACCAGTGTTTGTGTTTCATGAGATACTTTACCAGTTTCTCGTTCGTCTCTTTGTTGTTCTGATTAGACGGGTTAGATACACGTGCACAATATGCCACTAGATCTAATGCAGACTCGTTAAGGTCTGGTGCTTGTGAATGACTTACCAATTTTACTTTCAACTTTCTTCCTCTATGATTTTAATGATCAGTTCTGCGGATTCTAACATCTTGGTATATATAAAGTTCTGTTCGAACCCTTCTGGTTTTATGTACAAGGACACCAACTGTTTCTCATCCGTGACATAGGACTTGTTCCTAGGACGATAACGTGTCATCGCATCCATACGATCAAGTATAGATGACCCTTCCTCAAAGTCACACCCCTCACAGAAGATGAAGTAGGAGAACCAAGGGTACGCCTCGTAGAGACAACGAAACTCTTCTATGTTCTTGTATGCACGTTCTATTGCGTTGCCCTGTGCCTGTTTCTTCTTACCTTCTGCAAGGAGTTTATCGTTGGTACCCTGTTTCTTTGCCTCGGAGGTGAGAATAGGATACCACGTTGACCCGTCAGAGTAAGTCTTCTTGACCCATATAGTACCACCGTCTGGATTGACAAAAGACTTACCGTTTGAGGGGACATAGTCTACTACACCGATTGACTCCGCAAACATCTGCTTGGAGTGTTTCTTCATGTGCATAAACTCAAGGTTGCGATGGTTATTCTTTAATGTTTTGAAAACACATTGAACTGCGGTGGCAACCATGTTCTCAGTCTTTGCACCCTCTTTGTAGGTAGTCTTACCACCCCCCGAGAGTCTCTGTATGTGACGTAAGTTATCAGATTGTGCCATTTTTAAAATCCTTGTTTTTTTAATAAAGACAAATACCTATACACACTTGCGCGAGAGACATCTAACTCTTCAGCAATTTCTATAGCACTCCTTCCCGATAACCGTAAGTCATGAACCTTTTTATCGTCTATTTTTCTTGGTCTGCCAAATCGGACTCCTTTTCTTTTTGCACTCTCTATTCCTAGTTTTTTTAGTTCAGACCAGTTATTAAACCTGTTAGGTTTAACACCATGAATCCATCCATGATGTTCTCCACAAACAGTCAGGAGGTTTGTATGATGATCGTAATCACCAGATATTGGTTTTAGTTCACTTTTCTTACAAACAATATGATGGTTATGAAGATTATCTTTTGTTCCGCATATAACACAGAAATCTGTAATCATAATATATCACCTAATTATATCAATGTCGTCTGCGTTGACGTTCCAAGTTTCTACGGTACGTCTCAACCGACCTTCAGACTTTAGTTTGTCGTAACGTTTGGTGGCGTTCTTCTTCCACCATGCAGTAACATTCTCAAGAGAGAACCTGTCGTAGTTTTCTTTCTTGATCAATGTATCTGTTTCGAGGTTTAGATACTGAGGTACATTATCATAACCATACGTGGACACGAAAGAACGTTTCCGTTCAGTCAGATCCTTTGCATTATCGTAGGTTTGACAGAACTTCTTATAGGCAACATCATCATGGACTTTGAGAGAGGCTTTGATGATCGATGCCATCTTGGTCTGTGTCTTGAGTTTGCGAGAGGATGCATCCACAGGAACCAAGGGTTCACCACCGTTCTTATCAATGAACCAAGCACTCAGTCTGCGGAAAGTGTCGTCATTGATTAGTGGCAAGAAGTTTGAGTCTGTCAAACCGTTGAATCGCAGGAATGGTTTCATACCATCATACTGCGAGGCAGACTTTGTTGAACCATACAGTGATGTAGTCTCAAACATACAGAAGTTAGAATCATACTTCTTGTTGAGTGCATCACGTGTAAAGTGACTGCAACAGATTGCAGCCAGTAACTTACCACCCAGATAGTTAAATCCAAATGGTTGTGTAGGTACGATGTTGAACCCCATGATTGCAGAGTTGTTGAACCTCTCCATGATCGCAGGGTTTAGACTGTCAAGGGGACTACCCAACCAGTCGTTACGTGGTTTGCTATTAATAGTAGGAGAACCGAGACGGATCATACCCGCAACCATACCGGTGTTCTTTTCTTTGATCAACCACTTCATGGTCTTGCCGGGGATCGACTTCTCTACAGGTGCAGAAGTGACGATCTCCATGTAGTTCATGAACTTGTATGACGCAGTGTCGATGATAGTAAACTCCATCTCAGACGGATGTATATCAAAGTTACTGAATAGATCTTCTTCAGGGCCCATGCCAGGCAGAGAGGGAGGGAACTCATCCATCCTCTCCATCTTGATCCTACGCATGTATTCATCGATTCTATCGATACTACCGAAGAACTCATCGAATGCATTTGCCGCGAACAGGGCATCTGTGTGACTTAATATCATTATAACCTCATCTCAATGTAACACATTATACAGTATGTAGCCTGCAAAGTCAACCTTTTTTTTCTGATATCATATATGATCGAAAAACCCTCAAAAGGGGGTGTTTGATATCATTAATGATCACAATAAAGATGACTATAAAATCAGTATAAATACAATCATACAAACCAAAGGTATAAGACATGGCGACCAACACATTTGATTGTGGAACCAACTACTTGCAACCGTCAGGGTTCAAGATAGTTATCAGTAGGAGAGACTTTCCTAATCTGCAATTCTACGCACAAACCGTATCACACCCAGATGTAAACTTACCTTCAGCAGAGTTAGGTTTCTCACGGGTCAACAGTGTACCCTTTGTAGGAGATGCCGCTGAGTTTGGTACACTTACGATGGAAGTCCTGTTAGACGAGGATATGAACTCATACCGAGAGTTGTACAACTGGATGATTGCTGCAACATCTAATCAACATAGACTCCCATCCGCATCCGTGGAATCTAATCCAAAGAAAGGATATCAGGGATCTTCATACAACGACATCACAGTCGCAATCCTATCAAGTCACAATAACGTCAACAGAACGTTTAGATATATAAATGGGTTCCCTACTAGTGTAGGAATGATCAACCTTGCATCAACTTCACAGGAGCAGTTCTTGTCGTTTCAAGCGACATTTAGATTTGACTATTTCGAGTTTAACTGATATAATGGCTGGGTATTAAGACTACCCTTATAGGATAAAAAATGAACCTTGAAACTATATTAACTGAGTGGAAGAAAGACTCTCAGATTGAAATGATGGCACTAGATGCATCATCCGTAGAAGCATCCAAGAACCACGGTAAGTACTTGGAACTACATGCAACCTACAAACTAAAACTGAAAGACGCAGAGTTCAAACAGAAAGAACTCATGAAGTGGAAGTATCTATACTACGAAGGTAAGATGTCCAAGGACGAGATCGATCGTTTTGGATGGGACTATGATCCGTACGAAGGTCGTAGTGCAACCACTAACAAGTTCAAAGAACAGTTCATCGAGACTGACGAAGACCTTGTGAACAGTGAGAAAAAAATCCAATACCTTACCACATGTATAGATACCTTGAAAGAAATACTAGAAACGTTGAAGTGGAGACACCAGACAATTGGTAATATCATACGATGGAAACAGTTCGAAGCAGGGTTCTAATTAGATAATGGAAGTAATCAAACTTAAAATGAGAAACTATGCGATGTTGCAGATGGTTGAGTGTGCGCCTCACATAGTTTCTGAGATCTCTGAACACTTCTGTTTTGAAGTGCCTGGCGCTAAGTTCATGCCTGCGGTAAAGAAGAGAATCTGGGATGGCAAGATTCGTTTGTTCAACCGTACTAATGGTGAACTCAATGTAGGTCTGTATGACTCATTGCGTAAGTTTGCAGGTGAACGTGGTTATGGTATCAAGGTTGAGGAAGGTAAGTATGGTTATCCTTATGATAAGAACAAAGTTCCTCACATGGCATTTCAGGAGTTCATTGACTCTCTGAATCTACCATTCAAACCACGTGATTATCAATATGATGCTATAGTACATGGTATAGAGAACAAGAGAGCCATTATACTAAGTCCTACAGGATCTGGCAAGTCTTTTATCATCTATATTCTCGCAAGGTGGTATCTCGCACAACACAACAAGAAGTTGTTACTGATTGTTCCCACAACATCTCTGGTCGAACAGATGTACAAGGACTTCTATGAGTACGGGTATGACGTAGAGAAGAACGTACACCGTATCTATTCTGGTAAGGATAAACAGACAGACTGTCCTATTATCATATCTACATGGCAATCAATCTACAAACTAGGTTCACCTTGGTTTCAACAGTTTGGTTGTATTGTGGGTGATGAGGTACACGGGTTTAAGTCTAAGTCTCTGTCATCGATCATGAACAAGTCTATCGAAGCAGAGTATAGGTTTGGTACTACGGGTACTTTGGATGGTACTACCGTACACAAACTCGTGTTGGAAGGTTTATTTGGCCCCACATATACGTCAGTTACCACCGTAAAACTGCAAGAAGATAAACACCTCGCTAAGTTAGATATAGATATCATACTACTTAAATATAAACGTGAACTGTGTCAACTCACAGACGGAAGGAGTTATCAAGATGAGATCGATTTCATTGTCCGATATGAGAAACGAAATAACTTTATCGCCAACCTTGCAGCATCTCTGGAGGGTAACACTCTTGTTTTGTTCAACCTTGTGGATAAACACGGCAAGGTTCTACGGCCTCTAATTGAGGACAAGTTAAAAGATGGACAACGATTCTTCTTTGTATCAGGAGAGACCAAAACCGCAGACCGAGAACAAATACGGAATATTGTCGATAAGCAAAAGAATAGTATTGTTCTGGCCTCACTTGGTACTTTTAGTACTGGCATTAACATTAAAAATATTCATAACATTGTATTCGCTTCTCCGTCCAAGTCTCAGATTCGAGTTCTACAATCAATCGGACGAGGACTGAGGTTGTCAGACGATGGTAGTACTACAAGGTTATATGACATTGCGGACGATCTTCACATCAAGTCTAAAAAGAACTTCACTCTGTTACATAGCGCTGAAAGAGTTAAGATATATAGTAGAGAACGTTTCCCTTTTAAGATTACACAGGTGCCTATATGATATTTTTAGAAAAGAACTTCCTACAAGTAAGAATGGCATCCGGTGAGGAAATGATCTGTGAGGTCATGGAGTGGCCTGATGAACATAGTAAAGAGATGGTTGTACGCAATGCAATGATGCTTACTATTAGTTGGACTGAGGATGAGGATCAAATCTATGGTCTACGTCCTTGGATGACTATGCAAGAAAACAACATGGACTACATGGTGATCAACCCTGATCATATCGTGAGTACCAGTAAACCTGTTCCTATGTTCTGTAAGGAGTATATAGACGCAGTAGATGAGATGCATCAAACAGGTAAACAAAGAACGGCGCGTTTGAGACAACGCAATGAAGAAGATGAAAGAACGATGGCCAGTGCTATAGAGAAGTTGTCATCATATAGAGTTCTTGAAAATGTTTCAGATTCAGATTATGGAAATGTCCTAATGTTCCCAGATCCAAAGACTACTCTTCACTAATCAGAGTATTCATTGCCTGGCGAACTATGGCTTTAGGGTATCATTTCTTTTACAATATGGCAAGTGATTTTTTATGAAAATAGGATTTACATGTAGTGCATTCGATCTGTTACACGCAGGTCACATCGCAATGTTGAGAGAGGCAAAGACTCAGTGTGACTACCTCATATGCGGTCTACAAGTAGATCCTAGTCTAGATCGACCAGAGAAGAACCAACCCATTCAGACCGTTGTTGAACGTTACACACAGTTAAATGCAGTGGAGTACGTCAACGAAATCATACCCTACGTCACTGAACAAGATCTAGAGGATATCCTATCCGCATTACAGATCGATGTACGTATCATAGGTTCAGAGTATAAGTCAGGAACATTCACAGGACGTGCTATATGTGCGAGTAGAGGTATTGAGATATACTTCAACAAAAGGGATCATAGATTTTCCACATCTGATTTGAGACGAAGGGTCAAAGAAAGGGTTGACAACCAACAGTAGTTTTGTTATAGTGTACTAAATCAAATGGAGATGACTATGAAACCGAAAGACAAACCGCATTACGTAAACAACGCAGAGTTCTCATTAGCGGTTGTCGACTACGTTAAGGATGCAACAGACAAGTCTGCGGAGGGCGAACCCCGACCTATCGTGACTGACTACATCGCTCGATGTTTTTTGAAGATCGCAGAAGGACTGTCCCATAGAGCAAACTTCGTACGTTACACCTACAGAGAAGAGATGGTGATGGACGCAGTGGAGAACTGTCTCAAGGCAATCGACAACTACGATATCACAAAGGCGACTCGAACCAAGGCGCCTAATGCATTTGCATACTTCACACAGATTGCATGGTATGCGTTTCTGCGTAGGATTCAGAAGGAAAAGAAACAACAAGACATCAAGATGAAGTTTCTTGCAGAGAGTGATATCTCTTCTTTAATCCTTGATGGTGATAACGAGGAAGCGATTCGTCAGACTCAGATGTTTGTTGACAGTCTAAAGGATCGTATTGATGAGGTCAAGAGTACGGATCAGAAGATTAAAATATATGCGAAGGAGGTACGTAAACGCCGCCGCAGACGTGTAGACTCTGACCTATCTGACTTCCTTGATGAAGAAGTCGAGATGTGATATGAAAGCGTTCTGGAAGACTCTTAAAGGAGTCACAAACCCACACTCCGATCCAGATCCAGAAGATCTGTCAATGGAAAATGCATACAAGACAAGGTGGGTATGGTATCATACTATATTAGCGCTTGAATTGTTTGTAACAAATATGTTATTATTCATAATAGTTGTACAACTTGCGAGTAACTAAACGATGAGCTTTAACGACAATCCATCATTGTATAAACCGTACATACAATTAATTTGTAACCCTTATGAACATAGTTCTTCTGTTAATACTCGTATCACTATTGATGTGATGCAGAAGGATTTGAAACGTGATGATATAGTTGAAGTACTTGAAGGATTTATGAAAGCAATGGGATATGGTTTTAGTGATAAAGAATCTCTTTGTATTGAGGCATATGATTAATGAAAATAGCAATACTAAATGACACCCACTGTGGTATCCGTAACTCATCTGAAGTGATGATGGATTATCAAGAACGTTTCTACCGTGACGTGTTCTTCCCGTACTTACGTGACAATGGTATCACAAAGATACTACACCTTGGTGACTACTACGATAACCGTAAGTTCATCAACTTCCGTGCGTTGGAACATAACCGGAAGATCTTTCTGGAGAAGTTGCGTGAGTACAAGATCCACATGGATATCATCCCCGGCAACCATGATGTGTTCTACAAGAATACCAATGACCTGAATGCACTTAAAGAACTACTCGGTCACTACATGGAAGAAGTACGTATCATCGAGAAACCTATGGTGGTTGATTATGATGGTATGCCTATGGGTCTGATACCTTGGATCAACGAGGACAACAACGATGAGTGCATGAAGTTTATTCAAGGTTGTAAGGCAGACGTGATCGGTGCACACCTTGAGTTAGAAGGGTTTGAGATGTCTGCGGGTATTCCGTGCACACATGGTATGAGGGCATCTGCGTTCAATCGGTTTGATCTGGTTCTCTCCGGACACTTCCACACCAAGTCACAGAGTGGTAACATACACTACCTTGGTTCTCAGATGGAGTTCTTCTGGAGTGATGCACATGACCCCAAACACTTCCACATCCTAGACACGGACACCCGTGAGGTTACTCCGGTAGTCAATACCGAAAGACTCTTCGAGAAGATCTACTATAACGATCAAGAGAAGAATCCTATGCTTACGGACATACGACATCTAGATGATAAGTTCGTTAAGTTGATCGTAGTCAACAAGTCTGACCCTAAGTTGTTTGATGCGTTCGTTGACAGGATCAACTCTCGTAAGATACATGAACTCAAGATTGCAGAGAACTTTGAGGAGTTTGTAGGTGGTTCTATAAATGATAATGAAATATCAGTTGACAGTACGGAAGATTTACTGTATAGTTATATAAATGCGGTGGATACTCCACTGAACAAGGATACCATAAAGGGTATGGTACGTGAATTAATGGTAGAGGCGCAGACGCTCGAACTCGTATGATTATATTCAAATCTTTAAAGTACAAGAACTTTCTTAGTACTGGTGATTCGTTCACCCATATACAACTGGACAAATCTGCATCCACACTAGTGGTGGGTCAGAATGGTGCGGGTAAGTCTACTATGTTGGACGCCCTGTCATTTGCGTTGTTCGGTAAGGCACACCGATCCGTATCCAAAGGTCAGTTGGTCAATAGTGTCAACAACAAGAACTGTCATGTTGAGGTAGAGTTCAAGGCACTTGGTTCAGAGTATAAGGTTGTGCGTGGTATCAAACCTACCAAGTTTGAGATCTGGCGTGACGACAAGGTCATCAACCAAGACTCACACAGTAAAGAGTATCAGAAGGTACTTGAACAAAACATTCTGAAACTAAACCATAAGTCTTTCCACCAGATCATTGTGTTGGGTAGTAGTTCGTTCGTGCCATTCATGCAGTTACCTGCGAACCACAGACGTGAAGTGATCGAGGATCTGCTGGACATCAACGTATTCTCCAAGATGAATGTTATACTCAAAGAGAAGTTCTCTGTCATCAAGGAGAAGGTACGTGCGAACCAATCTGATCTAGAGAACCTAGAGTACAAGATCCGGACACAGACCAAGTATGTCGAGAGTCTGGAGAAGAACAAACGTGATAACCGTGAAGAGAAACTAAACGACATCACTACCATCGAGAGTCAGATACATGATATCCGATCAACCATGCGTCCAATCGCAGCGGGTGGTTTGGATCAACTCAAGATGGAACAGGACTCGTGTAACAGTCTGATCATTCAGATCAAACAATACGATAAGACCTTCAACTCTAAACTGAAGGAACTGGAGAAGGAGAAAACGTTCTATGAAGATAACTCCACTTGTCCCACCTGTGAACAGGGGATCGAAACTTCCTTCAAAGAAAAAAAAGTATCCGAAACAGAAACCAAGCACGAACACTTCAGAGACGCCAGAACCAAAGCCTCCGAAGAACTCACCAGACTCAACGAACGAATGGTGGGCGTAGTCGAGGAAACAAAGAAGTTACAGGACTTGGTATCTGAGTACGATCGAAAGCAGATAGAGATTGACACGTTACAAAAACAAATAACCAACATACAACAGTACCTATCGAAACAGGATGAGACAACCACCGATATTGCAGAGGAAAGAAACACCCTAACTGCACAGAATGATGATCGCGAAATACTACGTGACATCAAGGGTGATCTCGCAGAACAGGTTGCGTACAGTATGGTTATCACTGAGTTGTTGAAGGACACTGGTATCAAGACTAAGATTGTGAAGGAGTATCTTCCTGTCATCAATCAGTTGGTCAACAAATATCTACAGGTTCTAGACTTCTTCGTATCGTTCAACCTAGACGAACAGTTCAAGGAAACCATACGGTCACGACATCGTGATGCATTCTCCTATGACTCGTTCTCTGAGGGTGAGAAACAACGTATCGACCTCGCGTTACTATTCACGTGGAGACAGGTCGCAAAGATGAAGAACTCTGTTGCGACTAACCTACTGATCCTTGACGAGACGTTTGACTCTTCTCTGGACGTAGAGGGTATTGACAATCTTACTAGTATCCTAGATACACTGGACGGTGACACAAATACATATGTAATCTCTCACAAAGGAGAGTTACTCGATGGCAAGTTCGAAGATAAGATCGAGTTTGTCAAGAAGGGTAACTTTAGTTCAGTACATGAAGGATGATTATTTCGTACAGGTTCATGATGAGTTGCTTTCTCCGCAGGTCGCAGAAGCGGCATCACGATACTGTGATCATCTACTCAATTCTGAGGATCATGTGTGGACGACTAACTTTGCATGGGCAGCGAAGAAACCAAAACATTTCGCCCACCCGAAAGCAGAACGTTATGAAAACCTTTGTCTAGTACATAAGATATGGGAGAGTAATCCGCAGTTGTGGGAAAACATTGTAAGAGATATACAGAAGATATATCCTCATTGGCTTCCTGAAACCCGTGAGGCTATGCAATTCTTTGTATGGACTGGTGGGTCTAGGATTGAATGGCATAGTGATTTTAAACACGATGATTCTAAAGATCCACGAATCCGTTCTGGAGCGATAACCATCTATCTGAATCGTCACTGGGATATAGAGTGGGGAGGGGACTTTCTGTACAAGAACGAAAAAGAAGAAGTACAGAGAGTCACCCCCAGTTACAACAAGGCAGTCGCAATACGAGACGTAGAACATAGATCTACAGAGATCCAAGTGAAACGTTTTCGGAAATGTATTCAAATATTTTTAAAAGATGTACAACCAACGCTTGACAACAACACAAACTTCTGTTAGAATGTACTTTAATTAATCGAGGAATATATTATGGAATTAACAGATCGCGCCTCACAGGTTCTACGGAACTTCGCGGGTATTAACGGAAACATCTACTTCAACGAGGGTAACGTAGTACGTACTGTCTCGGAGTCGAGAACTGTACTTGCAAAGGCAACCCTAGACGTGGACTTTCCCACATCGTTTGGTATCTATGACCTGCGCGAGTTCCTAAGTGTAATGGGATTGGTAGACAGTCCTAACCTAAACTTTGATCAATCTAGTGTTGCGATCTCTGATTCAACGGGTCGATCTAAGATCAAGTACTTCTATTCTTCACCCGATACCTTGACTACCGCAAAGGGTGACTTGCAGTTACCGTCTGAGGATGCGTGGTTCACTCTGGATGCACAGACTCTGAGTCGTGTCAAGAGTGCTGCTGGTGCACTTGGACATAGTGAGGTTAACGTTCATATAGATAATGGTCTTATGACGTTAACTGTGAAAGACAATGATGACGAAACGTCTCACGCATTTAGTATTGTTGTGGAAGGTGAGTCTCAGTGTGATGATCTGAAGGTTGTATTCAACATTAACAATATCAGATTGTTGGAGGATGGTGATTATCGTGTGGCATTATCCTCGAAGTATATTTCACATTTTGTGAATAAGGAATCCAATATGGAGTATTGGGTAGCGCTACAGAAATCCAGTCAATTTAATTAAAGAGGAATAAACTTGTGGATAATGATGTAATGGATCTAGTAAACCGTGTAACACGCAGTACTGTCGCGGTTGTAGATACTGTCGCCGGTCGCGGTGGCTTTAGAGGTGAAGAGTTATCAACTATCGGTCAACTTCGAGATCAGTGTATCTCATTGATCCAAAAGGTTGAGGCGCTTCAAGGTGAAGGCGAAACCCCAACGGAGGAGTAATCATGGGTGAATCAATCGCAGTGGGTCTAATTTTTACCCTTGCTCTGGTGGCTTTTGGTATCATGTACGTTATTAATGTTGAACGTACTTTGAGAAAGAAATCCCCCAAGGTAAGTCAAAAATCCACAAAAGTAGTAAAACCCGCCAAGGTAAAGGCACCTGAGATTAATATCGCAGATCTAAATGAGATGACCAACGAACAACTGTTCGAGATGGGATCTAAACTAGACCTTCCGGTATACAAATCTTGGTCAAAGGTGAAGTTGGTGACCGCACTCGCGGAACATCATCAACTCCATTGAGATAGGGGAACTTCGGTTCCCTTTTTTCTTGCCAATTTGTTTCATATAATGTACAATGTACACTTAAAGAAACAAAATTATGTATACTACAATGTATACTCTAATCTATATTATGGAAACCTTTTATGACTGATACCTTTCTATGGTGCGAAAAGTACCGCCCACAAAACATTAACGATGTAATCCTACCACCCAACCTGAAAAAAACCTTCACTGAGATTGTTGAGACTGGTGAACTACCAAACATGTTGTTCACGGGTACTGCGGGTCTGGGTAAGACTACAGTCGCACGTGCGTTATGTAATGTACTTGACCTTGACTATATTCTAATCAATGGTTCGGAAGACGGTAACATCGATACCCTGCGTGATAAGATCAGACGTTTTGCGTCATCTGTATCTCTCATGGGTGGTTACAAGGTTGTCATTCTAGATGAGGCAGACTACCTTAACCCACGTTCTACCCAACCTGCATTACGTGGATTCATTGAAGAGTTCTCTGACAACTGTCGATTCATCATGACCTGTAACTTCAAGAACCGCATCATTGAACCACTCCACTCTCGTTGTGGTGTGTATGAGTTCAATACATCTAGAAAACAGATGGCGGGTCTATGTTCTGACTTCATGTCTCGTGTGACTGATATTCTAGTCAAGGAGAAGGTCGAGATAGAGAACCAACAAGAAGTCGCAGAACTCATTCTGAAACATGCACCAGACTGGAGACGTATTCTCAATGAACTACAACGTGCATCTATCGGTGGTACTCTCCGTATCGGTAACCTTAACAAGACAGATGCATCCTACGATGTACTGTACAAGTCTCTGAAGGAGAAGAACTTCAAGGTGATGCGTCAGTGGGTCACTAACAACATCGATATTGATTCGTCTGTTATCTTCCGCACTATATATGATCAGATGTTCGAAAACATCGATCAACAATCCATTCCTCAGTTAGTATTGATTCTTGCTGATTACCAATACAAGGATGCGTTTGTTGCTGATCATGAATTGAATATGGTCGCCTGTCTCACTGAAGTCATGGCGAATGTGGAGTTAAAATGAAAATAATAGTTGTGGGATATGGCCCAGTAGGACAGGCGACTGCCTCTGCATTGAGGAATCATCCTAACGTAGATTTGTTTATTGATGATCCCGCGATGGGTCACATGTATAACCACGGTGAGTACAGTGGATTAACGGAACCTGATGGTGTTATCATCTGTGTGGCGACACCTATGGATCCTGATACTGGTGCATGTACGGTAGATAATGTCAGAGATGTTATGGACAAGTACGAAGGTACTAAGATCCTAATCAAATCTACTACAGATCCTGTGTGGTTGCGTGATAACTGTAATGAAGATGTGACCTTTTGTCCGGAGTTCCTAAAGGGTACTACTGGTGCAGATCCTACTCAAGAGTTCTTGGAAGGTGAGTTCGCCATCTATGGTGGTGGTCATATGCGATTCTGGCATGAACTATTCAAACCTGTTCTACCCAATCTGAAGACAGTAAAGTTCGTAACGCTAGAACAGGCTGCATTTGCAAAGTACACCCTCAATTGTTTCCTTGCAACCAAAGTAACGTTCTTTAATCAGATGGAACATATCTACAGAAAGGCGGGGTTCAAGGACTTTGATATCATGGTTGATGCCTTGCAGGTAGATCCTAGAGTTGGTGACAGTCATACACAAGTGCCTGGCCCTGATGGTATGTATGGGTATGGTGGTCACTGTTTCCCCAAGGATATGAGTGCGATGAATGTGATGGGTGAGGCTTGCAATGCTAACACAGATCTGTTAAACTACATCATAAACCTAAACACTGAATTACGTATAAAGGGTGGTTATGAGTACTAACAAACCTTTCGACTATATTACTGCAATCAATTCTTCTAAGAAGGATCTAATGCAGACTCGTGAGGACGAGAAAGTATACCTACCTTACATTACCAATGGCACTTTGTCATACTTCGCGGATACTGTTCAGGCAGCAAATGTCATGAATCAGTATTATGATCTCGACAATAAGCTTCAATTCGACTTTTTACTAAATATAATTAGAAAAAGAAAACGGTTCTCCAAGTGGAATAAACCGTCTGAAATTGAAGCGTTGGATGCGGTAAAGGAATATTATGGATATAGCAATGCTAAAGCAAAGTCCGTTATGTCACTTTTATCCCCTCCTCAAATAAAAGAGATAAAAGCGAGGACATATAAAGGTGGAAGAAACTAAGCCATGGACACCGGACGACATGTTAGAGATCGTCCTAAATGAACCAGATGATTTTTTGAAGGTACGAGAAACTTTAACCCGTATTGGCGTTGCAAGTCGCCGCGAGAAGAAGTTGTACCAGTCTTGTCATATTCTACACAAACAGGGTCGGTACTTCATAGTACACTTCAAAGAACTATTTTTACTTGACGGTAAGAAATCTAATCTAGAGTTGTCAGATCTACAGAGACGTAATAGTATCACAACGTTACTGGCAGACTGGGGATTAGTTCAGATCGTTGACCCTAACCTAGCCGCAGACTGTGCACCACTCCGACAGATCAAGATCATTGGTTTCAAGGAGAAAGACGAGTGGAGTTTGTGTCCGAAATATAACATTGGTACCAGATGAGTCAAACTCTTCCCACTGCGGAACAGATAAAATATCGTAAACCGACATTTGGGAAGTTTGAAGAGACTGATCTCTGGAACTGGGATGGTGCGTTGAGGTTTCTTGACACCCATCCTGAAGAGATCATCGATCATCACAAAGATAAGATGCGGTTCTTTTTAAAGAACGCTCACAAGAGACCATCGTCTCCAACGTTTTCAAAAGAAGTCGTAAAGATGATGGAGAAGAGGTTTCACGAGAACCCGATTACGAACATCTGTTTCTTCGGGTTCGGTAGAGACTGTGACAGTTATCCTTGGCACAAAGACAAGATGGATGTATTTCTTGTTCAAGTGTTAGGGGAAATAAAGATCCGTGTAGAGAATACGGATCATGAAGATGAACCTCGTGCGTTTCTGCCAGGCGATTGTGTCTGGATACCACGAGGGACTCATCACCAGATCATCACTGAGAACTCTCGGGTCACGTTCTCATTTGGTGTAGAACAACACCCCGACCCATCCACCTATGTTGAGTTATAGTTATGATTGAGTATGGAGAAAGATCTTGGAAGTATACAGTGCAGGTTGCGGAGAAGACCGTTGAGTTGCACTGGGTAGAAGATGGTAGTTATTTACCAGTAATTTTACCAATCGTCTCAAACTAGAGACAAAGTTTGTATAAATAACACCGTGATGCGGAATGGTTCCGGTCACACTAACAACACCCTTGTTTAACTTATTAAAGAGGAAACCGTTATGGTAACTAAAGCATTTACTTTCCCACGTTCGCACTTTATTGGATTTGATCACGTATGGTCGGAGATAGAAAAACTTTCTGATGTAGCCAATGGCTCACATGGGAAACTCTATCCTCCGCACAATGTCGTGCGTCATTCTGAAGATGAGTTTAGTGTCGAACTCGCTTTGGCGGGATATAAGAAAGAAGATCTGACCGTAGAAGTACGCGAAGGGATTCTTTACGTTGTAGCCCAAGGTCGTGAGACCGTTGATGAAAGCGAGATGAATCGCGAGTATATCCACAAAGGAATATCAACGAAAAAGTTCCAAAGAACCTTTAGATTGTCAGAACACGTTGTTGTAGATGGAGCTGACTTCACGGATGGACTACTAGTCATTAAACTGAAAGTAGAACTTCCCGAAGAGAAGCGTCCCCGTAACATCCAAATAGGATAACTCGGAGGAGTATCATGAGGAAAAGTCTAATCTTGGTTGGACTCACTTTCCTCTCTTCATTTGCGACTGCAAGCGACATAGAAGAAGTAACAGTAACAGCTAGACGTTTGTCTATGGACTTACTACATACCTCTCAATTAGAGCTTCAAAAGGAGTTCAATAAAGAACTCAAGATGATGCTTAGTGTTGCACAACCCGCGATACCACCATTCAATGTGAAGTTTTCATTGACTGAGGGATGGGTTGAACAAACAGACAATATTGATGATGAGAAAAGTGACGAGACCAGTAGCTAGAAAGAACGGAAGAGAGGGCGTCAAAACCCTCTCTTTTTTATTGTCTAGATATAACAAGTGAAATGAAAAGGTGATTTTATGAGATATGTTATAGTTGGAACCCCCACCTGTGGGTACTGTCGACAGGCAAAACAACTCTGTACCGATAAACAACTTGAGTATGAGTACGTCTGTCTGACGCAGGTTGCCCCTGCGGAACAGGATCGTCTCATGGAGGTCGCAGGTCAAGCGTTTCGTACAGTTCCACAGATCTTTACCGTAGAGGGAGATGAGTGGAGTTATGTTGGTGGTTATACTGAGTTGAGGGAGTCGTTATGAAAGCAGGGAAATTATGGGGACAGACAGAATTAGTCGCCGCAAATGGTGTACTGGAGTTCCACAGAATAGAGTTTAAAAAAGGTTTCAAGTGTTCGGAACACCTCCACGAGTTTAAGTGGAATGGATTCTTTTGTGAGTCCGGTGAGATGATAGTACGGGTATGGCAAGACGGTGATCAAGACGGTCTAGTCGATGAAACTGTTTTAAGAGCAGGTGAATATACTCAGGTAAAGCCGGGTCAGATTCACCAGTTTGAAGGTACTAAAGATGGGGTTGCATTCGAGTTGTATTGGGCAGAGTTCAACCATAATGATATTGTACGAAGAGTGGTAGGTTCTAAAGCATAATGCAAGGTATAGCACGCGGCATCATGAATGTCGACTTCGGTAATCCACTTGCAGTGAAGTATATGCAAGTGGCATTAGAATCCTTTCAACGTGTGTCAGACATCTTTGAGGTGACGGTGGTACAATGTATCACCCCTGACACATTACTAGAAGGGGTTAACAACGACCTTTCCGGCAGGTCACCACAGGAACTCGCCGCGTTTCATTCTCATTACCGTGCAGCAAAACGCATGGCGAAAGGTGAACGTATATGGATGTTGGAACATGACGCATTCCTGAGACCTGAGTGTGAAGACACTTTCCGTATGATCATGTCTAAGTGGTCATCCAAAGACTCTTCTCTACAATTGGGTATGGCAAACGAGTTCTGGACTACTACACCTAAGATTGCAGCCATGTACTGTAAGGAGTTTGAAAACGGATACAAACGTGGCCCGATGCAGTTGTTGCATGTTGTGACCGATGAGTACTGTCGTTCTAAAAACAATACCCATCCCAACACCTATTGGCCCGCAAACCGATTCAAGAACCCTGAATACTGTAACAAGACAGGACTGAACGTTGACGTGAGTTCTGCATATACCAAACCGTTGAAGATATGGGATTCTCCAATCATTCAGATCATTGATGAGGAGTTTGGTGGTACTGTGACCGATACAGGCAAGCGTAAATACGATAGGGAAGTTCATCCAGATTATTCTTGGATAACGCTTGACAAGTAGGGCGGTATTTGATATACTGCGTACATGAAATATTATACCAATGTGACCCGTTACGGGAACAATATCTTGCTTCGCGGCATCGAGGATGGTCAACGCATCTCCGATCGCATTCCCTTTAACCCTACTCTTTACATCGAGTCTCCCAAGGCTTCTGGTAAGTATCGTTCTCTCTACGGAAAGAAGGTCGAACCAGTGCAGATGGGATCGATGAAAGAGGCGAAAGAGTTTGTTGCTCAATATAAAGACATACCGAACTTCACGGTACACGGCAACACCAACTACGTTTCGCAGTTCATCTCTGAAACATATCCTTCGGATCTCAAATGGGATACCTCCAAGATCAACATCGCTTACATCGATATCGAGGTTGCGTCCGACAAAGGTTTCCCTAAACCCGAGGATGCAGAACACCCTGTCACCGCTATCTGTGTCAAGAACAACCAATCCGACCAACGTATGGTCTGGGGTCTCGGTGATTACAATGCACGTGAGGATACTACCTACTTCAAGTGTACGGATGAGAGTGCCCTTCTCGGTTCTTTCCTAGGTTGGTGGGAAGGTAACTGTCCAGACATCGTGACAGGTTGGAACAGTGAGTTGTTCGACATGACATACCTTGTCAACCGAATTACTGGTCTACTGGGGTGGGATAACGCCAAACGCCTCTCTCCGTGGAAACTGGTGCGTTCTAGGACGGTTATGACCCTTGGTGGACGTGAACAGCAGGCATATGCGGTTGAGGGTATCACTCAACTGGATTACCTCGATCTATTCAAGAAGTTCACCCTCAACACCTATGGTCAACAAGAGTCCTACAAACTGGACAACATTGCCAACGTGGTACTGGGTGAACGCAAACTATCCTATGAGGAACACGGATCACTTAACGCCCTGTACAAGAATGACTACCAGAAGTTCATTGACTACAACATCAAAGACGTGGAGTTGGTCGAACGACTGGAGGAGAAGATTGGTATCATCTCTCTGGTATTGACTATGTCCTATGGTGCAAAAACTAACTATGGTGACGCACTAGGTACCACAGCAATCTGGGATACGATCATCTACAACGAACTCCTACAGGACAACGTGGTGATTCCGCCTCGTCCCCCGATCGATTATGATGCGGGTAAGATCCTTGGTGGTTATGTGAAAGATCCACAGGTTGGTGGTCACGACTGGGTTGTCTCTTTTGACTTGAACTCTCTGTATCCCAACATCATTGTACAGTACAATATGTCTCCCGAGACTCTGTTGTCCCCTAGGTTCGAAGAGGGTGCACTCGCTGCGAATGGTGTACGATACACTCACGAGAAACTAGGTGTCATTCCCAAGGTCATTAAAAAGTTCTACAACAATCGTGTTGTGATCAAACAGGAGATGTTGAAGAAGAAACAGGAGTACGAGGACACTCCTACCAAGAAACTGGAGAACGAGATCGCGAACCTTGACAACCAACAGATGGGTATCAAGATCCTTATGAACTCACTCTATGGTGCACTTGCGAACAAATGGTTCAGATACTTTGACCACCGTATCGCAGAGGGCATTACTATGTCCGGTCAACGTGCAATCAAACTCGCAGAGAAGGCAGTCAACGATGAGATGAACAATCTTCTGGAGACTGACGAAGACTACGTGATCGCGATTGATACTGACTCGGTCTACATTGGTATGGACAAACTGGTCAAGAAGTTCAACCCCAAGGATCCAGTAAAGTTCCTCGACAAGATCTGTTCAGAACATTTCGAAAAGATTATTGCAGATGCCTATGCAGATCTCGCAACCGAAACCAGTGCGTATGAGAATCGCATGGAGATGGGACGTGAGGTAATCGCAGACCGTGGTATCTGGATGGCGAAGAAACGATACATCCTGAACGTACACAACAACGAGGGTGTCCAGTACGCAGAACCTAAACTAAAGATGATGGGTATCGAGGCGATCAAGTCATCGACTCCGTCTGTGTGTCGAGACGAGATGAAGAAGATGTTCAGTCTCATGGTGACCGGTGATGAGGGTGCGACACAGAAACGTATCGCAGACTTCCGCCGTAGTTTCTCTAAGTTTGATCCAGAGGACGTTGCGTTTCCCCGTGGTATATCTAATCTAACTAAGTGGCAAGACAAGGATACGACCTACAAGAAGGGTACACCTATCCATGTGCGAGGTGCGTTACTGTACAACAAAGCGTTACAGAAGAATGACCTGACTGAAAAGTACGAACACATTCAGGATGGTGAGAAGATCAAGTTTATCTATCTGAAGGTTCCTAACCAGATAAAAGAAAACGTGGTCGCCTTCCCGATGGGTCTACCCAAGGAACTAAACTTGCATTCTAAGATAGATTATGGTATAATGTTTGACAAGACATTCCTAGATCCACTCACGCCTATCTTAGATGCGTTGGGATGGACTGCGGAAGAACGAGTGAACCTTGAGGACTTTATGATATGAATCTAGACCACTTAATTTGGCCTACTGACGGGTGGGGTTACATGCCACACACAGACCAAATCATGGAGGCATTTCAGACCGTACAACGAGACTTCAAACCCAAACGGGTATTGGAGATCGGTTTCTTGTGGGGTCATTCTACGACCTACCAACTGGAGACGTATACTGATGCGGATCTGGTTTGTATCGGCCCTATTGAAGAAAACCTAGGTTATGAAGTACCTGATCCTAAACTTCGTTATGAACAGATTGAAAAGATGAACAAGGTGTATGGTAGTCGGTTTCATCATATCAAGGGTAAGACTCAGTACGTACAGAACGATATGTTAGAAAACTTTACGGATTGGTTTGACTTTGCTCTCATAGACGGGTATCATAAACCTTGGGCAGTGGAGTTTGACTCTACTATGTGCCAAGACCTAGGTATCAAAGCATGTCTGATTGATAACTGGGATCAGAAACCCGTACGTCATACCGTACTGAGACACACTGATTATAAACCGATCCAAGTGTTTCCCTACGACCAAGAATGGAAGGGTCAAATGTATAGGAATGAAATCGCGTTATGTACTCTCTAACATTATTCCGTAATCGTTATGATAACAAAACGAACAAGACCATGTCATTTGAAACATGGGAAGAGTTCGTGTATCTGTTGTATATGTTATCAGACAAACCTGACACTAAGGCGACTGCGCCACTGATCAGTCCTGCCAAGTACACGGTTGATACCACACGTAGTAATAAGAACGTGGAGTGTTGGACTGGGTGGGCGGCAGTAGATGTGGACGATATCGATATCCCCGCAGATGAGTTGAAGGATAGGTTGATCAGGGATTATGGACACTGGGACTTTGTCTGTTACAGTACAGCGAGTTCTCGTGAGGAGAAACCCAAGTTCCGACTGGTATTCAATCTGGGTGAAGAGGTAGAGTCGGATCAACTCAAGTCGTTCTGGTGGGCACTCAACACCGAACTCAATGAGATAGGAGATAAACAGACCAAGGATCTGAGTCGTATGTATTACGTCCCCGCTAAGTATGAGGACGCATACAACTTTATATGGCGCAACGAAGGTCGACCAATCGATGCAAATTATCTGATCGGTAAACACCCGTACAAAGAGAAGGAAGGTAAGAACTTCCTAGATAGATTACCAGATGAGTTACAGAAAGCGGTGGTTGCACACCGTAAGAACTCAATGAATAACACAGAGTTTACATGGACAAGTTATCATGATTGTCCTTTCTTTCCGAAGATGCTGGCGAGAGATTACCAGTATATTTCAGAAACAGGTTGGTATCACAAGATGTATCAAATCATGGTCGCGACTGCCGGTACCGCGATCAACCGTGGTTATCCGATCACCGCAAGAGAAATCGCGGATTTATGTCGACAGCTTGACATTGACACCGGAAATTGGTATACTAATCGTCCACTTGAAGTTGAAGCGGATCGAGCAGTAGAATATGCATATCGAAATAACTAGGAGACAAATATGTCTGAAGAAATAATTGACGCAGAAGTCGTCAGTGATGAAGTGAACGCAGCACCGGAGGTTGAAGAACGTCAAGACCTCAAGGTTGCTGTTATTGGTGGGGATGACGTATTGACGACTGCAACTGCACGTGCGTTCAACGTCCCTAAAGGTGTTGAGGTGACCACGTCTAGTGTTGACGACATCGATGATGTTGTTAAGTCTAAACCTAATGTGGTGTTCTGGTGCGCTGAGATTGATGTCAAGAAGAATGACACATTGGACGATGCAGACTTTATTGCCTCTGTACAGAAGTTGATTCGTGTCTCTGGTGCAGGTATCTGTATTCGATCTACGATCAATGTTGAGACATACGAACGTCTCATGATGGCACTGACCCGTAAAGTGTTTGACGCTAAGATTGTGTACATGCCTGACATGACAGACTCTCAGAATGTCCAAGACGTTATAACGTCATCCCTACAGGTTGTGGGTGGTAGCGGCAAAGGTCTGGAACAACATATGGGTGTACTGCGTAACACATCGTGGTTCAATGCCAAACAGGTGCAGACTGGTTCTGTCGCTGAGGTTGTGTATGTCCGTCTGGGTGTATCTGGTTACCGTATGGTACGTCAGAAGTACTTCGATGAACTACACGAAGCAATCATGGACATGAAGAACGCAAACCCTATGATTGTTAACCGAATGGTAGTAGGTGCACTGGGTGAGGGTGTGACTCCCAACTTTGTAACTGAAGCGCAAAAGTATGATGCTCGCATCTTTGCAGGTGCAACTGATACTCTAACGCTTGTTGAAAACTGTTTATCATAAGAGGAACTTTATATTATGTCATTGATGGCAAAACTCAAAAAGAACTCTAAAGTGTCGGGTACTTCGGTACTCGATCAATCTGAGTTCTTTCAAGAAAAAGAACTGACACGCATTGATGTACCAATGATGAATGTCGCACTGTCTGGAAGATTAGATGGTGGACTCGCGTCAGGTCTTACCGTACTCGCAGGGCCAAGTAAACACTTCAAGACATCGTTTGCCTTGAAGATGGCATCTGCTTATCTTGACTCAGATCCAGAAGCAATGATGTTGTTCTATGACTCTGAGTTTGGTTCCCCGCAATCTTACTTCGAGAACTTTGGTATTGATACTAGTCGTGTACTTCATACGCCTATCACCAATGTTGAAGAACTGAAGTTTGATCTGATCAACCAACTAGAAGAGATTGGTAAGGACGATAAGGTGATCATTGTGATCGACTCAATCGGTAACCTTGCGTCTAAGAAAGAACTGGAAGATGCGATCAACGAGAAGTCTGTTGCGGATATGTCCCGTGCGAAAGCACTCAAAGGTCTGTTCCGTATGTCGACCCCATACTTGACTATGAGGAACATTCCGTTACTTGCTATCAATCACACTTATAAAGAGATTGGTTTGTTTCCAAAAGATATCGTAGGTGGTGGTACTGGTATCTATTATTCTGCCGACAATATCTGGATCATTGGTCGTCGCCAGAACAAGAAGGGTACGGAGGTCACCGGATATGACTTTATCATCAATGTGGAAAAGTCTAGGTTTGTTAAAGAGAAGTCGAAGATTCCTATCTCAGTTTCTTGGGATGGTGGCATTGAGCGTTACAGCGGTCTGTTGGATATTGCTCTTGCTGGGGGGTATGTCACTAAACCTAGTAATGGCTGGTATCAATTGGTTAATCGTGCGACTGGAGAAGTTATAGGCACTAAGGTACGAGAGAAAGACACTCTGACACCTGAGTTCTGGACTGAAATGCTTGCAGACGAAACCTTCATTGACTTCGTTAATCAGATGTACTCGATAGTGGGGGCATCTAATCTTTCATTAGACTTAGAGGAAGAGTTTTGAAAGTTACCGAAGATATTGATTACCAGTTGATCCCTTCCGAGGGATCTGATAATGATCAAGCGTGGGATGTTCGCATCCTACGTGACGATTTTGCTGAGACGGTGGTTCGTTTTGGTAATATCAGATTTGATGATGATAATGATTGCTTACGCTTTAATTATGTGATACAATATACACCAGATGAAACGTTAACAGAAGAGAGAGAAGACCTCGTCAGTTACGTGGGGGATATACTTGAATCTGTATTAGAGAACGCAATTGATGAAGGAACCTTACTAGAAAATGAAAGAACAACTGATACTTAATAACTTATTGACGAACGATTCTTACATGCGTAAGGTCGTTCCCTTCCTTAAAAAACCATACTTCGAAGGCGTGACTAAACTCATCTTTGCTGAGATTATTGCGTATGTGACGAAGTACAACAAACTACCTTCGCGTGATGCACTGACTCTACAGATTGAAGAGTCGGACAGCATCAACGAAGCCAGTTACAATGAAACAGTTGATATGATCCCAAGTCTTTTTGAAAAGAAAGACAACGATCCTCAGTGGTTGTTAGATACTACTGAGAAGTGGTGTCAAGATCGTGCTGTGTTCCTTGCAATCATGGAGTCTATATCCATCATCGATGGTAAACACCAGACTCTGACTAAGAACTCCCTACCAGACATTCTCCAGAAAGCATTGGGGGTGTCATTCGATAATAGTGTAGGTCACGACTATGTGGACAATGCAGATGAACGATTCGATTTTTACCACCGTCAAGAAGAACGTATCCCGTTTGATCTTGAGTACTTCAACAACATCACCAAGGGTGGGTTACCCAACAAGACTCTTAACATTGCTCTTGCTGGTACTGGTGTCGGTAAGTCTCTCTTCATGTGCCATGTTGCCGCCGGGGCCCTGTCACAAGGAAGAGACGTTCTTTACATTACAATGGAAATGTCAGAAGAACGTATCGCTGAACGAATTGACGCGAACCTTCTCAACACCCCAATCGACCAAATCGAAAATATGTCTAAAACTATGTTCAAGGACAGAGTATCCGACATTGGAAAACGAACCAACGGTAGATTGATCATCAAGGAATATCCCACAGGTCAGGCACACGCGAGTCACTTCCGTGCGTTACTTGAGGAATTGAGTCTAAAGAAGAAGTTTGTTCCAGAAATCATCTTCATAGATTACCTAAATATATGTGCGTCTTCTCGAATGAAAGCGATGGGTGGTTCTATTAACTCATACACATACATCAAGGCAATCGCAGAAGAGTTACGTGGTCTTGCAGTAGAGTTCAACGTACCGATCGTGTCTGCGACTCAGACCACTAGATCCGGTTTTGCAAACTCAGATCCCGGCCTTGAGGATACCTCAGAGTCATTTGGTCTACCTGCTACCGCAGACTTGATGTTCGCCTTAGTCTCTAATGAAGAACTAGATCAGATGGGACAGATTATGGTGAAACAATTGAAGAATCGATACAACGATCCTAACCGCGACAAACGATTTGTGGTAGGTATCGATCGATCTAAGATGAGACTATTTGATGTAGATGAATCCGAGCAGACGCTCTCTCCGGAGATCATATCGTCCCCAACTATCGGTGACACTGATCAGGGTGAGAAACTTAAACGGATCAATTTCTCGTAAGGAGTAGTCACATGGACATGTATATGCACACCATTTTAGCGACCGGTTGTATGTTCCTATCATTTATTGCAGGTAAATATTTTGGTAGACGTGAAGGGTTCAGAGATATGATTAGTGTATTGTTGGGTGTATTCAATGCCGATTCTCTAGAAATAACAGAAGAGGGTGACTTCTTCGTAACTACTGAAGGTAATACTTCGAAGGTAAATTAGTGAAACCCTGTAACTTTTATGTTGAAGACAACTTTATAACACCGGAGGAATGTGCAACCTTGATCGGATTGTACAAGAAAGCCCCCGAAGTTGTCACTAAACTGAACTTTAGTTACGTGCCTGTTAGTGACCCTAATCAGGAACATATGCCAATGAAACATGAGTTGGTAGAGGATATATGGTTACGCCAGAGTATCCTCGCTAACCAACTCGCAGGGGCAATCATGCAGTGGTGTCAGGTCTACAAATGGACAGAAGGATCCAAAATGGGGTTACATAATGATGTTGCAAGTAAACACACTATGTACACCTCAGTCCTTTACCTCAATGACGGGTTTGAGGGGGGTGAGACTCAACTACAGGATGGTACTACCATCGTCCCGAAACAGGGCAGAATCTTCTTCTATGATGGTATTCATTACCACCACAGGGTCAACACCCTAACAAAAGGTACCCGTTGGACGTGTGCCAGTTGGTACAAAAAAAAGTGAAATAAACGCTTGCCAACGTTCTCAAAACGTGTTATAATACCCCCATTATTATTAAACAATTTAGGATTTTGATATGACAAAAGAAACTCCCCTCTACGTGGACTTAGGCGACCTCACGAGCACCGTAGACAGCTTCCATTATGATACGAACCTTACCAGTAAGTTTACCCTGCCCAACACGCCGAACTATAAGTTCAATGAAGATAATCTCATTCGTGAGTTTAAGGAATACATTGACTCGACCTATGACGCACACTATGGTCAGGGTGGTCTACAATCATCTGAAGTGATCATTGACCGTGGTCATGGTATGGGTTTCTTCTCGGGTAACGTTGATAAGTACAACGGACGTTACGGTAAGAAAGGCACGTCTGATGACCACCGTAAGGACATAACGAAGATTATCCATTACGGGTTCTTAATGTTGTTCGAACACGACCGAAGGGCTGCAATTGAAAGTGAATAAAGAAGCGATGAACTTCGCTGTGGGTGATACCATTATCGCCCTACCCATCAACATCTGTCTGAACTTCATCCTATTGACCATATTCATGGGTCTAGGGTGGGGGCCAGGCACGATCTCTATCGTGATGACCATAATGTTCTTTATACTGGGTATCGTACGTAAGTACTGCGTCCGTATATGGTTCAATCATCGAGTCAATAAGACTGGACACCAACAAGAACCATGGCACAATCGACCTTAAAAACGCTGCCCTTATTCCAAAATGTTCTAAGAAATGTTATAAAAACGCTTGACGGCAGCCCCTAATCATGAGATAATAGTACCCTATTGTGATGAGAGAGAGAAGAAAGTTATGGCGTATGTAAGTCAAGAAGATAAAAAGAAGTTAGCCCCTGCGATCAAAGCAGTCCTCAAGAAGTACAAGATGAAAGGTAGTATTGCCATTCGTCACCACAGTACTTTAGTTGTGAACATCAAGAGCGGTGCGTTAGACGTTCTCGGTGCCTTGCCTGTCAGTGAGTATGGCCCCCGTGATTATGTTCAAGTCAACCCTTACTGGATCAGTGAGAACTACGACTGCCCTACTGTTGTTGCGTTCCTGACTGAACTGAAAGATGCGATGGAAGGCCCTGACTTCTTCTGTGAAGATGACAGCATGACTGACTACTTCCACAGAAGTCACTACACTGACATCAACGTTGGTAAGTACCACACTCCTTACGTGTTAGAGGCATAACATGAGTTTCGAAAATAACCCTGCTAATGCAGTCACTTACATCACGGATCCTTCAGCGTCATTCCTGAAGGTTCCAGTCCGTGTTATTGAGAACCTGAATGTCCCGATTCATAAGATCTCTGAGAACTCGTTCTTCAATGACGACTTCTTCTGGTTAGAGGTGGAGAATGATTCTATGGTGTACTATGATGCTCTTGACGCGAAGTCGTTGAGGGATCCTATCACGTACATGCAGACACTCCCTGCGTTGGGTCACTTCAGACTTTATCCCCGTTTTACACCAAAGGCGTATGTTGCATGATGGATGTTTTTATTGAGGGTGGTCGTAATAGACGTGTTGTTGAAATCTACATGTTCAATTTGATCAACGCACTGGGCATGGGAAGACTACGTAAACCACACATCGAGGTTTCGTTTGAACGTGGTCTGGATGCTCTTGGTTACTGTACTGGAGAACGTACGGAGGCATCTATCGAGATTGCCATTCGTTGTCCGCTTGACGGTTCCAAGATATCGTTCCTTGACCAGATGCGTACCCTCGCTCACGAGATGGTTCATGCTCGTCAATATATTCGAGGTCAGTTGGGTTCTGACTCCGGAGAGTTTCAGTGGAAAGGCAAAAGTGCCAAGAACTATAAATATGAAAATCAACCGTGGGAGAAAGAAGCGTACGGTTTGGAGAGTGCGCTCTTTATGACATGCTTCCCATTTTCAGCGGAGTTTAAAAACTAATGTTAAGTACTTTAATCAGTTTTATTGAGTTAGTCACTATGAGTGGTTTGTTCCTTGTGACTGTTATAGGTGGTTGGAAGGTTCTCTATGCTATGGAGATCATGAAAGATAACCAACGTAAGTTTGATAAATCCCAAGAGGAATTGGAAAGATGAGACTATGTGTTTTGAGTGCGACCCCCGATGATATCAGTGTGACACTGTTAGAAGAGAACTGGTCACCCGAGGAGATGGAATACCGTCTCGTTCAACTCGCGGATGAGAAGTTCAGTGACTACAAACAACTGTTCTTCTTCGACTCCGAACAGAACCCTGCATTAGATCTTATTAAAGACGGTAAGATTGCCCACCAAATTAGATATGAGTATGAGATATGAACGGATTCCGTAAGTTACAAGAACGTCTGACAGAAGAAGGTTGGTATGTGGGGTGGAATCTACCTTGCTGCCAATCTTGTGCGTGGATGGAAGTGCCGGATGAAGCGGATCTCGAAAAGGTTCTGTTCAATCACTCTCAAGACTGTGAAGTGGAACAGGACTACTCGACATGTAATGCATGTCTGGGTGAGGGTGAAATAGAAGACGAAGATAATGAGTGGACTTACTGTGAGGAGTGTGAAGGCACCGGTGAGATCGTTGAGACGTGCCACAACTACTTAGAGTACGATTCTTCGGTCGGTGGTTTCCTGTGTCACACTCCAGAACAACAGAGTGAGTCTACCTTCTGTTTCAATGGTGACAAGAAAGGTGTCAAGAACCTGAAGGCGATCCTACCCATCATCGAAGAGTGTGATTGCACAATCCATTGGAATGGTTCGGGTGGTCAACGTCCGACTATCGAGTGGAACCTGTGAAATCGTTACGCGATGCATGGAAGGCTTTAGAGGATTTCAGTGAGAAATGTTTTTTCATTTTAGTCTTGACATGTGGAGTGATTTCACCTATAATGGTACTTGTGATCTCGGGTATACTTGTTCACTCTTTATTCACCAACATGATGACAATGTGATGAGATATTATTCGTTAAACCACGACCAACACGGTCGTAAAATCAAACGTAAGAAACCCAAAGGAGTGGTGTGTGGCAAATACAAGGCAACGGAGTTTAAACCGTTCGAACCATCAACGACAAAGACGTATGCAGATCTTCGAATGGCAGAATCAAAACAGTACCCCTCACACGATTCCGGAACCTTTAACACAACCAAAAAAGAAAGACCGCAATACACGGGAACCCTAGTAAAGGGGATCTCAACCATGCACAAGTCTAATGCTGTGCCTATCATTAACAAGGAACAAGCAACAGAAATATCAAGGATGGCAAAATGAAAACAAAAATGTTAATCGCCTTAAAGGCGTATGCCTTAGGGCAAATCGAACTGCACAAAATGAACGTGGAGGTTTACTTAGAGAACCCTGTGGGTATCGGTGAACACTCCGATGTTTTGGAAGCAATTCAGTCGCAACTCGGAAAAATCGCCGAGTGGGAAGATCAGTTATTTGTATTGGAGAAACACTTTGAAGTTAAATGAAGATGATTTGGTAATGGAAGTAATGACTCCTAGTAAGAGAGCATTACTAGACCGTTGGGAGACCACATCAACCTCGATGGAAACTTTGATCGATCGGGTTGAACAGTGGCACGAAGATCGGAACCTTATTGAGGGTGCCACAGATAAGGATCAGGTCTGTAAGTTGATCCAAGAGGTCGGTGAGTTGTCTGATAACGTATGTAAGGGTAAGGACGTTGCGGATGACATTGGTGACATAATGGTTGTGTTGATCAATATTGCGAAACGCAATGGTCTACCAATGAGTCATTGTCTTGAGGTCGCTTATGCTGACATCAAGGATCGTAAGGGTAAGATGGTAGATGGCATTTTCATTAAGGAAGATGCATAGTGAAAGGTGATCCAGAGGTTCGTGCAGCAGGTCGTACCAAACCGGATCGCAACTGGTACCCTGATAACTTTGACTGGTACCTGAAGTGGGTCGCATCGATATTGATCCTCACGTCCCTTGCCATGCGTTCTGCGGGGGTTGATTACCGCATGTATGACCTAACGTTCGGTCTTGCGGGAATAATCCTCTGGACTTGGGTATCAGTCATCTGGCGAGACAGGGCGTTGATTATGTTGAACGCTGTATCCGGTTTTATGTTAACAGTAACTATATTGAAGGAATGGTAATGAGTATTTTAATCTTGACCCCTGAACAAAAACAAGACCTGACTAAAGACATCTTGTTGGATCTGATCATCGAGTTCGATGGAACCTCAAAATCTGGCGAGCACGACATGGAAATTGTCAATCAACTTCACCGGTTAGTTGCATATCATTCTGTGCCTGGCACGTACAAGAGAGGCATCTATGACTTCTGATCCGTATAAATACATGTGGCGCGAAGAGATTACGGAAGGCGGTGAGTATCCGAATCACACTTATATCACTAGGGGTACTTCTCTATATGGATATATTCGCAGAGGTACTACTGAAGTGATTTGGTTTAAAGCACCAAAAATGACTTGGTCTCCAACTAGACGTAAGTTTAGGAAGTTCAACAAAAAGGATATCGACAACGTTCTTGCTGTTCAGTAGTTTTCATGTGTATTGTTAAGGAATAGTTGTATGTACGAGTACCAAGTAGAAATAGTTAAAGTCGTTGATGGAGACACCGTTGACGTGAATATCGATCTGGGGTTTGGAGTCTGGTTACGTAAAGAGAGAGTTCGTCTCTATGGTATCGATACTCCGGAGAGTAGAACCCGCGACATTGTCGAGAAGAAGTATGGTTTGTTTGCAAAAGAATATCTCAAAGCCCTGCTAGGCAAGAAGTCTACCCTAGTAACCAAGAAAGATGGTAAGGGTAAGTTCGGTCGAATCCTAGGCGAGTTCATCGTGTATGATGCAGAGACCGATTCCTATAGAAGTGTAAACACCATGATGGTTGAGAAACACATCGCGGTGAAATACTTCGGTCAGTCCAAAGAAGACATTGAGTCAGATCACCTAGTGAACCGAACTCGATTGGCAGAACAGTTAGGTATGGCACCACCCGAAATCTCGTGAAGTTAATATTGGCGCTCATTGCATGTTTATGGTGTGTTGATGTACGTGCAGAGTTTCGACACTTTAACGAGTGGACTGATAAAGAGAAAGCTCTATTCCTAGGATACAATCTAGTGTCCTATGTAGACTACTCCCAAACAAAGAGTGCCTTAACTGATCCCTGTGATTGTTATTCTGAAGCGAATCCATTATTCGGTAAGAATCCTCACAGGGACACCCTTCTTCTCACAAACGTTGTGGTTAGTGGGATAGCATATTACACGATAGGTAAAGATATTCCAGATCATTTCAACACCTCTATGACCACAGGAATTGCACTTAGAACCTATATTGTCTATTCAAACCACCAGACCGGTATCTCCTGGCGGGTTGCGTTTTAGATCAAAAAGTTATAAGAATCGAGTTTTTTATTCCAAAACAGTCTAAAAATAGTGTTGACTTTGTTGTGAAAACATGAGATAATACTCCTGTATTCAATGATGAGAGAGACTTTTTTTATGACCAACGAACAATTCTTCAAGCTTCTTCAGAAACATGACTGGACATATATGATGTCCGATGACCACCGTGCCTATACGAAAGGTCAAGATGAGTCTAGAGTTCTGCAAGCTGCGTACCAAGAGAATGACTTCTTTATGAAAATGTTTCGAGATTACAACGCCTTCGTTTGGCAGACTCGTGACAATCCTATCGCCCGCCCTCAACTGGAGGACTACATCAATGTATGATATCCTAGACTTCTGTCGTGAAGAGATCCTCGGTCGTGAGGTTGAAGCAAACTGGGGTGCCATGCATCCTACTGTAGAGGGTAAAATCCTCTCAATCAACTACCCTCTCCAAGAGGTTTGTATCCGTTGGATCGGAGACGATACCACCAAGACGTGGTGGAAGTTGAAAGACATCAAACCTGCGGGGCATCGTTCTGTGAACGGTAGTCCAATCGGGATTCATTTTGTGGAGAATGTGTAATGTACTACGTTCATACCAAAGATCCTATCGGGTGTTTCACTGAAAAAGAGGTGGGTAACTACTTTGAGTACTCTGAGAATCCCGACAGGAAAGAAGGGTGTGAAGTCTGGTGTTGTTACCCCCATGTAGTCTGGGTTGGTTCTGTCGGTGACCAAGGTTACCGTTATGCCAATGTCAAAAAGACCGTTGCTTACATTGTGACTGACGAAGATGAATACGGTAACCCCGTCATCGAGAAGTGGTCTTTGAAAAAGAACGTGAGGTACTCATAATGGGTATCGTAATAGACGCCAGAGGTCGTGTGATGCGATCTGACATGTTGCCCAATCTATATGAATGGTTGAGTCGACTTCAGATGTTCCGCACTGATATCGAGGACTGGGAGGTCTTATCCATGCAAGAGGCACGTGACCGGTTTCCTCATTTGGGTCGAGATTAGTGACAAAATACCGGTTTATTTTCAAAATAAAGCGTGCCATTAGCCGCCAGATATGAGATAATAGTACCCTATTGTGATGAGAGAGTAAGTTAATGATTGAAGAGTTTGAAGTGATCCCTGTTGATATTACCACTGTTCGCCAGTTCCGTACCGGTTATGAGTTAGTCGAGTACGAAGTTGGTACCGATCCTGCTGAAGGATTCTGTATCCTAGGTTTCGATGAGATCGGAATGTTCTGTAAAAACCCTGCGTACGCTTGGGTCGGAATGACTGGAGGTGACCATGCCGGACTATAATTTCTTTAAACACCCCGTTTACGATTCACTAGAACACAAGTACAATACATATCTGGTGAAGCACCGTGCGAATCAAAACAAGGGTGGGGACTCTCGTTCTTACCGTGATTCTGAACGTAAAAAGACTTATGCCTCTGAACACAGTTTCATGGCTGAGTGCAATATCCCTGAGTTCGAGTCTATAGAAGAAGCGAACAAGTTTGCGAAACGTGTTTACAAAACACAGAAGTGGTCTAAGTTGTGGCAAGACTCTGTCGAGAATGACGTGGGTCAGATCTTCAACGCGACTCCAAGTATTGTTGGCATGAACAGTCGTAACAAGTCCCTTTCAGGTTTCACTGACGGGCGTACTATCACGTTGTGCCAGATCACTGGTATGAACAAATACATTCTACTCCATGAGATGGCTCACTGTTTGGGTAACATGCACCACGGACGTTCTTTCCGCCAGTGTGTTCTTGAGTTGGTCGGTGCCTTCATGGGTACTAAAGAAAAGAAGGTTCTCAAGCGAGAGTTTAAGAGACGTAAACTCGCCTGTGGGGAACCACGTCAACCCCTGACGTTCGATAAGTGGGTTGCATCAAAGGATCGCATGGAGAAAATGCGTGAACAACGTGACTTCTTTGAGGCAGGTAGAGCACTGCTGAAAAGATAGTCTATATAATGTTTTAATTCAAAGGAAATTGTAATGTTCGAGAAAGGTGAAATTGTATCAGTATGTACCCTCACGGGTGAGTTTGTAGGTAAGTTCAATGATGAGGCATCTGATTCATATCTTATAGAAGACCCTCGTTTGTTGATGCCTGCACAACAGCAAGGTCAGTACGCATTCTTGCCTGCGGTTTGTATGAGTGGTGAGAAAGATCCGAAACGAGTTAAGTTCAATAAGTCTGCGGTACCTTTCGTGGTGAAGACTGCGGCAGAGGTCGCAAAAGAATATCGTCAGGTGGTATCAGGTTTGGTATTACCGTCCTGATTTTTATTCCAAAATGTTCTAAGAAAGTTATTGCCTTTATTATGAAAACGTTGTATAATATACACATATTAAACACTGAGAGAAAGGAAGAAAATTATGAGTCATGAAATTGAAATGGTAAACGGTCAAGCGCAAATGGCATACGTTGGTGAGGTGCCTTGGCATGGTCTAGGTGAACGTGTTCCTGCTGATCTGTCTCCCCGTCAAATGATGGAGAAGGCAGGTTGTGACTGGGAAGTCAAAAAGGTTCCAACATACGCAGCTCCTGCTGATGACGATCTGATCGCCACCGGTACTTCTGCGTTGATTCGTTCGACTGACAACAAGGTTCTTGCCCCGTCTGTGGGTGAGGGTTGGAATCCAGTCCAGAACCACGAAGCGTTTGAGTTCTTCAACGAGTACTGCATGGCGGGTGACATGGAAATGCACACTGCGGGTTCTTTGAAGGGTGGTCAGATGGTATGGGCACTTGCGAAGGTTAACGAGTCGTTCAACGTGTTGGGTGAAGATCAGGTAGATTCCTACCTTCTGTTCTCTAACCCTCACCAGTACGGTAAGTCAATCAACGTACGGTTCACTCCGATCCGTGTAGTGTGTAACAACACTTTGACTATGTCACTTAGTGCGAACGCAAAGAACGAAGTTGCACTTAACCACCGCCGTGCGTTTGATCCACAGTTGGTCAAAGATCAGTTGGGTATCGCCCACGAGAAGTTTGACCAGTACAAAGAAGCTGCACGATTCCTCGCAAAGAAGAAGACTAAGGCAGAAGATCTGATTCAGTACTTCAACGCAATCTTCCCTGCGAAAGAGAAGTCGGTTATGGATTACATTGACCTGTCTCGTTCTGCACAACGTACGTTCGATGTACTGGAGACACAACCTGGCGCAGAGATGGCGATGGGTTCATGGTGGAACGCAGTGAACGCTGTAACTTACATGACTGACCACGAGTTGGGACGTTCAAACGACACTCGTATGCAGTCTGCATGGTTCGGTTCAAACCAAGCGAAGAAACTCAAGGCGATGAACCTCGCACTAGAAATGGCGGAGGTAGCATAATGGAAGAAGTTACTTACAACTCCTACGACCAAATACCGGCAGAAGTTCGCCGGTATATCCTTGACGAGACTGGGGAGAGACGTGTCAAACGTGTCACCCTCGATCTCTGTTCTGAACTCGCGACTGACTACTACCAGTATGCAACTGAGGAAGAGGAGTTGAAACGATTTCAGTTGCACTTCCAACGTTCCGATGGTGTTGTTCATGTTAAAAACTTTAACAATTATAAGGCGGCAGCTGTTGCCATGGACTACGAATTAGATTATAATGTTAACAGTAATCGGGATCTCACTGCGGTGATTACCCAAAACGGGCGACCGGTTCGAGGTTACGAAAACGGTCAGGTGTTATTTTCACGGAGTATCTATGGTTAGTTTAGAAGAGATTAAGATGTTCACCATTCATGCACATGAAGGACAAGTGCGAAAGTACACTGGTGAACCTTATGTCGAACATTGTTTCGCAGTTGCAGAAAACGTTTTCATTTCAATGAAGGAACCCACCCCTGACTTGGTGTTCTCTGCCTATCTTCATGACACTGTAGAAGACACCGATGTTACTCAGGAAGAGATCCAACAAAAGTTTGGTGATAAGGTTGCAGAGTACGTATGGTACCTGACTAAACCTCCTGAGTTTGTCGGTAACCGTGAACAACGAAAGACTCTGGATCGTGCAAGGTTGGCTGCTGCACCCCCTGAACTACGTATGGTTAAGATCTGCGACTTGATGCACAACGCACCGAGTATCAAAGAACACGATAAAACGTTCTGGAAAACATGGAAGACTGAAGCGATACAGTTGTTAGAAGTTATGGAAGCACGTTACGTCTGGGATCGTTTGTGTACTGATCAGGCACGAGACGACTATGCCAAACTTGTTACATTGTTAACCACAAAATAATGCGGAGACCAGTTATTGGGTCTATGGGTTCCCCCCAAAGAAGGTAGGTGAAACTCCTACTCTCCGCTCCATTCTCTCTCTTCGGACGCTTGACAGCGTCCTTTTTTTTGCGTACAATTCCTTATAAATAGTAACTACCAAAGAGGGAATACGCATGGCTGGACTAGCTGGTGGAAAATATATAACGTTCGAGAAACCTTACATCGGTAAGGTTGCAGATCTTATTGTGTCCGGAAAACCACTCCTAATGACCGATCGATCGAATCAAGTGATCGTGGAGTCTCCTACTGTCAAGGAGTTTCTACAAGCAGTTAAACAAAAGAATGAGGGAACCATAGGAACCACTCTGAAAGTATCCGCACAGTTTGTACCGTTGTTCAATGGTTACAAATGGTCTGAGATAGAGAAGAGTCAATTCACCGGTGGTGGTGGTTCTAATGCAAAGACCACTGCGATGCAAGAGAACGCATCTTTGTTTGCAATACAAAAGAGTATTGAGAACAACGGGTATAACAACCAGAAACAATTCTACCAACTCTACCGCGATCAACTACTAGAGATCTATCCTGAGATGAACGAGACTTGGGAAGATACAATCTTTCAACAACAATTGACAACCTATCGTGAGGTGGGACAAACGTCATACGGTCACTACTCACGTGACGGTGGGTTCATGGATTACATCACTGAGACCTGTAAGAAGTTGTATAAGATCTCCAAGAAGGACACATGGAACCCTGCGGACGTATGGTTAGTGTCTGATCTAGAAAGGGTCAAGAGAGATTTAGACTCTAAGATCCGAGACAACACCACATCCTTACAAGAGTTCAATACAATCCTCCGTGCGATGTTTAAACGCAGACAGGTGGTTGGTATCTCCCTAAAGTTGATGTCCGGAAAGGAAGCGAAGTGGGAACTAGTAAACCTAGACTCTCAGGATGTGTTTGACGGTGACGAGTATCTCTTCCGGTTCCAGAAGGCAGACTGTACCCTCAATCTCCAAGGAAACAACTTCCGTAAAACAGATTCTCTGGTGTTCATTGGATCCTCCAAACAAGAGATCAAGTTCCAGATCCGACAAAACGAAGCGGGTAAGGCAAACCTCAAGATAGAAGGAACTGATATCAGTGCACAGTCGGCACGACTCGGTAAGGTTCCACTAGATATGGCATCCGCATTGTTTCAGAGACAAGGACTGGAGAGTCAGAGATGGAGACGTTGGAGAAACTATCCAACCACCACTCAAGAGTTTCTGGATGACATCGATACGCATACCCAACGATTCAAAAAACTCCAAGCCACCAGAAAGGTTGACTTTGGGATTAACACTGTAGATCAGTTCGTTGCTAATATGACTACCGTGTTTGATAAGGGGAAAGCAGATGTTGCGTTAAGTAAGTTGATGCAGATCGATATACTGAATGAAATATTTTCAATAACAAACCCGAATCAGATGAACAATGCACTAACCGATTTGGGGTATCTCGCACAGAAAAAAGGAGATTTGTTTGGCCCATTCGCAAAGTTGTATTGATTCAAGATTAGAAGTTGTATAAATAATACTACAAACTCAGTTAGTGAAAGGGGTATTTGTCTTAGACTTATCCCACTTTATATTTTTAACCAATGGTAGAGACGGAGGACAAAGTGGCCAAACCACTTAATTTCAAAGATTTTTTGACAGTAGACTATACGCCGGGCATGGGCGGTCAGATATCCAAGAACGCTAAGAAGCGTAAACAGGATACCGCGACCGGAAACAATGCGGAAAGTAAAGACCCCTTCTGGGCAGAGGACTCTGAACAAAACGAAGTCTTGAGTTTCCAAGGCAGACGTGCACTTGCACGTGCGATGAAACGCAACAAGTCTAGACTCAAGATGTCACGTAAGAGAGCAATGCAGAAGTCTGCAACCAAAGACACTCTCATGAAACGTGCGACTAAACAAGCACGTAATCAACTATTCAAAAAGTTCAGTAAGGATGCCGGTCGTGGTGACCTCACTCCTCAACGCCGTGGAGAAATTGAAAAACGAGTCAAGAAGATGGGTTCTCGCGTAACTGCGATTGCACGTAAGCTGTTACCTTCAGTTCGTCAAAGTGATAAGGATAGAAAATCATAATGTTACCCTCATTTAAACAATATTTGGTCGAAGAAGAAAGAGAAGTATTCTTCACTTATGGCCGAATGAACCCTCCTACGACAGGTCATGGTAAGTTAATGAACACCATGTCCGCGAAGGCAGGAAAATCCCCTTACAAAATCTACCTGTCACAGACTCAGGATGCAAGAAAGAATCCTTTGAGTTATGACCAGAAGATTAAACATGTACGTAAAATGTTTCCAAAACATGCACGGAGCATCATATCAGACAAAGGTTCTCGTACCGTCTTTGATGTTGCAGTCAAGTTGCACAATGAAGGATTCAACAAAATCAATATGGTCGTTGGTGCAGACCGTCTCACAGAGTTCGAAACTCTCCTAAAGAAGTACAACAACGTCAAGGGTCGTCACGGATTCTATAACTTCGAGAAGATTACTATTATCTCGTCTGGTGATCGTGATCCTGATGCGGAAGGTTTGACAGGTATGTCTGCCTCCAAACAGAGAGCGAATGCCAAAGAGAATGACTTCACGTTGTTCTCTCAGGGTGTACCAACATCGATGTCCAACCGTGACGCAAAGAGGTTGTTCAATGATGTGCGTACTGGTATGGGTCTCAAAGAGACTAAAGAGTTCAAGAACAGATTAAGTCTAGAACCCGTATCAGAGGCACGTGAGAAGTACATCGAGGGTGAGTTGTTCGTAGAGGGTGACAACGTAAAGATCAAAGGTGGTAAGTCTGGACAGATCCATCGTCTAGGTACCAACTATGTTATCGTTGCATTAGATGAGGGTAGTGTATCCCGTCAATGGATCGAGAACGTAGAACTAATAGAAGAGTCACCGATTGTCAAGAAGGGTGTATTGGTAACTACCAAGAGACAACCCGAAGAAGGTACTCCCGCCGCAGTTAAGAAGGCAGTTAAGATGACGCCTGGCGTTAACCGTGCACAAGATCTACTACGTAAGAGACGTGGAGTCAAAGAAGACGTGTCTCAGAAGGAACTAAACGATCTAGAGAAGTTTGCAGATCGTCTACTCAATAAGTTCGATGTAGATATCGAGTTCACTCGACACTTCAAAGATCGTATGAATGATAAGAGAAACAAACCCGCGATTACAGTTGCTGAGTTACAACGTCTGTTCAAGAAGATGGCAGATAACAAAGGTAGAAAGATCAAGAAGAACGCGAACAAAGAAGCGATCCTCAAGGACATGCAGTCTGACCTTAACCTACCTGTAGTAATCAACTGGAAGAACGGTGAGTTCGAAGTTGTTAACAAAACAATAATGCGTAAGAAAGCATTCAAATCTCCTGATCCCGAGTTAAAGTATGAATCGACCAAACCTGACTCATACGAGGATCTCAACGAAATGTCTACTCCATCCATGATCAAACATTGGTTGGCAAAAACAATCAAGTCTAAGAAGTACAAAGAAGTTGCAAAGTTTGTACGGAAAGAGATGGAGAAAGACAAGACCGGTCGACATGGTGCAGCATACCATGCATCACAGGTCATGAGGAAATATGGTATCACAGGTTTTGATGCTCGCGAGTTAGGTAAAGTTGCGTCTATGGCGGAACAGATGATCAAGGAAGATGCTCTTGACCGTGCACGTGAAAGGATTGCACGTGAGAAAGAGACAGATCAAAAGAAACATGATCGTATACTAGATCGTGCACGTCTTGCACGGGCTAACGCAATCAACCGACAGACTAAACCTAAGACGAACGAAGATAAGAAATGATAACGTTTAGACAACTAGACGAAGCATTAGATAGGACTTATCCCGCGACCTTGGTAAAAAGAGGGAAATGGGAATATCATTCTATGTTTAAACTTGACGATGGTGGAAAGGTTGATGTAGACATTGAAGCGAATGATCATATTGATGACTATGATGAACTCGATTGGGAGATAAACTTTGTTCGTAATGAGGTAGACCAAGGAGTGACAGGTGAAGGGGATGCATTAAAGATCATGGCAACTGTTTTTAAGTTGTTAAAAGATTTTATAAAAAAGGAAAATCCCAAGTACATGAACCTGTCGGCTGCCAAGAAACCCGACACGAGTAAGACGGATACAAAATTACAAGGAAGGGAGAGATTATATGGTCGACTTGTTAGTAAAGCAGTAGGTAACAAATACAAAGTACGTACTGATACTGGTCGTTCCGGTACAGTATGGTATATCGAGAGAAAGTCATAATGAAAAATAATCCGGTAGCAAAGAATGCCCACAAGGCAAACAAGTCCGCAGTGATGCGAGACCGTAAGAAAGATACAAAGAAAGGGGTTGTGAAACACAAAGGTAGGGACTATGCCAAAGAGTATGCCAACTATCATTCCGACCCCGAACAAATTAAGAGACGTGCTGCAAGGAATGCGGCACGCCGTGCATTGAGGGGTCGTAAAGACCTAACCGATGAGAAAGACGTTCATCACAAGGATAACAATCCTATGAACAACGACAAGTCAAATCTCTCTATTGTGACGCAACACTACAATAGAAGAGAACCTAGACTACGTATGGAAGATCTACGTAAGTGGTTTGGTAAAGGTAAGAAGGGTGATTGGGTTCGTGTAGGTACCGATGGAGATATTAAGGGTGATTGTGCAAGAGATCCTGGCGAAGGTAAACCTAAATGTATGCCTCGAAGTAAGGCACACAGTATGAAGAAGAAAGACCGTGCGTCCAGTGCACGTAGAAAGAGACGTGCGGATCCTGAAGTCGATAGACCCGGCACAGGTAATAAACCCATTATGGTAAAAACAGACAAAAAGGAATCAGTAGAAATGCAAGAAAAAATCAATTGGAAAATGGGTGATGGACGACCAAGGAACGGCGCTCGTATCGAAAACGATAGATTCTGGAACTTACCAAAATCGCAATTGATGTACATTAGGAAAGATGCCCATGATGCCATGAAAGCAAATCCTACTGGAAGAAAGGCAGGAAAGTACGCAGACGAAGTCAATGATGCTGCAACTGTTTTGGCTTGGAGAAAGAAAAACGGTATAAGAGAGTCTGTTGACCTTGAAGAAAAAAACGTACCTACTAACCCTGCGTTATGGTCTAAGTTTAAGTCACAGGCAAAGGCAAAGTTTGACGTATATCCCTCCGCATATGCAAACGGATGGGCATCTAAACAATATAAAGCTGCCGGTGGTAGTTGGAAAACGGAGAGTGTACAGGAAATGATGACTTTTAGTCAGATGAGAGAAGCGGTTCAAGATTGGAAAGTTACAGTTACAAAACCAGTCAACAAGTTAAAGAAAGGTGCATCCCAGTCAGTTAAAGCCCGTTCTGCATTTGAAGCAATCAACAAAGCAATCAAACTATGGGGTGATCCAGCTCTTAAAACGGCACCAACGAGTTCATTCAAGATCACTAAAGAATCCGTTGATGAAGCAAAAGTACCTGCACTAAAAACCTCAGATTATCCCAAAGGCACTTATCAGTCTGCACAGGCATTCAGAGATAGGTTCGCTAAAAAGAAACCTGTATCTCAAATGACCCCTGCTGAGAAAGCAGCGAACGATAAGAAACGTAAAGAATACAACGCCTACCAGAAATCTAGGAAATAAGTAAGGTATAAATAGATTAATGAAATCATTTAAAAAACATTACAACGAAGCGACTTATCAGGGGAAGAAAGTTCCTCTGAATAAACCAATGTCTGGGGATGTAAAGAAGTCCAAAGTTTATGTTGACCCTGATGGTGACGGTAAGGCAAAGAAAGTTAACTTCGGTGACAAAAACATGACGATCAAGAAGAATATTCCTGGCCGTCGAAAATCATTCAGGGCACGTCATAACTGCGACAATCCGGGCCCAAAAGACAAGGCGCGATATTGGTCGTGTAAGGCGTGGTAATGGTTAACGAAACAGCATCAACCAGAATGATGAGGATTGAAGATAAAATCGACAAAATGACGGAATCGATAATTCAACTTGCCAGGGTGGAAGAAAAAATCGAAGATTTAGAAACAAGGCGTGCAGAACAGCACGAACGAATGAATCGTCTGTCTGGAAAGATAGACAATATAGAAAAACACGTGACAACTATCGTGGAAAAAGTTGCAATCATGCAAAAGTTCGCATGGGTACTAATTGGTATCGTTGCTACAGTGATAGGTGCCGCACTAACTCAATTTATTTCTTGATCGGAGAAGAAAAAAATGAACAAAGAATTGTATAACAAGATGGCAGATCTCTGGTCACAGGTAACTGAGAAGAACCTAGATCCAGTCAATAAGGATGCGGTTAAAAAGAAGTTTGACGACCGTAAAGATAAGGATCTCGACAATGACGGAGATACTGACTCTACGGACAAGTATCTGCATAAACGCCGTAAGGCGATCTCTAAGGCGGTCACAAACGAAGATAAGGACAAGATGGAAGAGTGTCCAGAGTGTGGCGGTTCTATGGAGAATCACGAACCTGATTGTTCTCGTGCCCAGAAGGGTGACAAGAAGAAGATCGATGAGAAGGATCTTGACCAAGACAACACTAAGAAGGCGTTGAAGCACGATTGTGCGACTCACGTGACTTCCGAACAGTGGGGTTTTGGAGAGTGTCTCGCTGGTGAACATACTCTGGTAGAACAAGAAGACGGTACAGGTATCGTTACTCACTACACAGTAATGTTTGAACATGGTGTGGAGAAACTCGTACCTGTCGAAAATCTGACAATTGTTAAAGAGAAGTCTCATATCCATGCAGGTAAGAAACCTCCTTTCGATGGCCCTTACAAGAAGTCTGGTGAAGTAACCAAGGATCGTTTTGGAAACGTTGTCAAGGATAAGAATCGTGCACGCCACCTCGCAAGAAAGGCGATGGCAAGTGCAGGTAAGAAAGAGTCTTACACTCCTGAAGAGATGGAATTGTTTGCAGAACAAATCGCAGATATGTTGTCTGACATGATTGCTTTGGATGAGAAGAAGCGTGAGAAGAAGTCTGGTGAGAGTGCTCTTGACAAGTTCAAGGGTAAGGGTTCACAGGACATGGCAAAAGATAACAGTGTAGGTAGTCCTGAAGAAGCAGACATCACACCTGAAGAAGAAGGTCACGATGATGCATCAAAGGCAGGTAAAGTAACCAAACCTGCAAGTCCTCGTAGTGCGAGTGACAAACTATCTGTCGGAGATAAGAAGATTGTTAAAGGAGGAACGAAGTAATGGCAGAACCTAAGAACTCAATACCTACTCTAACTGGTTGGGTTCATCCTACTACGGGTGAACTTCTCAAGTCTCAGAAGTTGTCCCCTGCGTTCATCGCAGAGTGGCACGAGGCAAGAAACCCTAAACCAGTAAAGGCGAAGAAAAAGAAAGCAGTAAAGCCTGACTGGAGACCGGTTACACCTCGCACATTGCATGAAGCACCTGCGACAGAAAGAGAACTAACGGAAGCGGAACAGACTTGGCACGAGTCTCCCGCAATATTTGCACCACAGGAACTCAAGGAAGACTGATATGGCTGACCATAAGACAATCGACTCCGATATACTTGACGGTGCTGATACTAATGGTGATGGACATATTTCGAAAGAAGAACTTGAGATGCATCTTGAGTTTAAGCGAAGAGAGTTAGAAGATCAAGACGCAATGCGTGATGCACAAAGAAGCATGACGTGGTTTGCCCTATTTGGTCTTCTACTATACCCCTTCGCAGTAGTCATCGCAGATCTGATTGGTCTGGATGGTGCATCGAAGATACTAGGTGATATGGCTGCAACGTACTTTGTATCAGTTGCCGCAATTGTCGCTGCGTTCTTTGGTGGACAAGCCTACGCAGGTAGTAAAAAGTAATTTTGAATGTTTTGATTAGGAAATAGTAACATTTGAGAAATTAGAGATTGGTACGATAATTGCATATATATACTGAGGTGTATAAATTATTGTCACTTAAAGGATGGTTAAATTATGTTTAAATATATTGTCATACTCCCATTGATGGTGTTATCCCTTTGTGTATCTGCACAGGATAACACCGAAGATGAAACACCGCTGGATATTATCTACACAGATAGTACGACTGATAGCACGGTTAGTTCTAAGACGGAGTCCACGACTACGTTGAAATCGCCTCCAGCTTCAGCGATCACACCTACGATTAACACCTCCAACTCGGATTTATGTACATTCGGGGTTGCGGGTGCGGTACAGACTCAAATATTGGGTATTAGTACCGGAACCCAAATCACGGACGACAATTGCGAACGGTTAAAGAACGCTAAGACTCTCTATGACATGGGGATGAAAGTGGCTGCCGTATCGGTCATGTGTACCGATCGTAGAGTTTTTGACGCTATGATGAATGCTGGTACTCCCTGTCCAAAGGACGGTAAGATCGGTAATGACGCAAAGACTGCGTGGGAACTCGCAGAATTAGAAGGCGAAGATGTTGCCGAGGAGGGCATGAGTAATGGTAAAAAGACAGCTGCTGGCGTTGGTGGGGTTGCTTTGTTATTGCTCGGTTTGTTACTCTGATACCACATATGGTATTACGGGGAACGCCGCACGTGACGATGCTTTAAACTGGGTAATGTCTAATATCCTACCTCAACAGGCAGGATTGCAGGTCAATAATGTATTCTATCGTTATACAACGGTTAAGAATACAGAAGATGATATGTTAGTCCACGTGCAGAACGAGAACGCACGAGGAGATGGATACATCTTCCGAGAGACGGACGACTGGAGTGGTGTGGGTGGAAACTCAATCACTAAGTCAGTTCCAGTACCTCTAATACCAATTGATTTTTGGGGTAGAGGATCTATAGAAGTTGAAGGAGAAGGATCGGTAGTCGACACGGAAGTCGTTTATGGATATCAGTTTGATCCATGTTTCGACCCACAGTCTAACCCCACATGTCCGGGCTATAAAGATCCCATGGCAGTCGTTAACGAGGCGATGGAGATAACGGATCCACTGGACGAGGATTATATTCAGGCAGAGTTAGATAGAAAGGCAAATATGCGAGCACAGGACGAAGAAGAGGATCGCCGTGAACGCCGTAAGATTGCAGAGGGTGTAGAAGAGTCTGATGCAAGACTAGAACAACTTCTCGGTATTTCATTAGAGAACGAGTTTAGTGCTGATCAGATTGCATTGCACAATAGTTTAGTCCAACTAAAAGGAATACCAGTTGGATACACGTATTCTATAGACGGGGGAACATACGAAGACACAGTAGTGTTGAAGGATGCTAAACTCCCCAGAAGTAGAAAGGGATTGAGAGTTGGCTTGGCGCAAGATCTAAAGCACCAAGAATTAATTGATTTACAGTATGCAAATAAGAAGTAGTAAAAAAAGGGAGAACGTAATGTTCAAGAAAACTTTTGTATTATTGTTATTGTTGGTTTTAGGTAATACTGCATACGCGAACACACAGATACCAGTTTCCGGTTCTGTAGAAAGCAAGTGTGTAGTTACTCAGGATATCGGTGGGGTGTTTGGTAACCCTGCGCCCGGTACTCTGAGCACTGATCCTGCTGATGGCGGTGTTCGACCAGTTGTGCGATTTGATGTGATTCAGGCAAGTTATTACAAAGCAGTAATAACCCACCCTGAGACATTCACTGAGAGTCCCGCACTAACTGACGTTGTATACTGGACAGGAGACGTTTCCGTAGATCAAGTATCAGACAGCACAATGAGTGCCTATGATAATGATAAGATAGAGTACAACAACGTAACTGAGATCAATCTCACCGTTGCTGGATCTACATGGTTCAAGATTGATTCTGAGGCTATATACGGTGTAGGTCGTGCATATCCTGGCGGACAATACCAGTCTGCTGTGATTGCCGAGTGTATTGCCCTGTAAGAATCGTGCACGTTTTTTAATGTTGAAATACGGATATAAGTACAGACGTAAAGGATTACTTTTCGATATTAGAGTTTAAATGAGAGATATAATGATGAATAGATTAACACGTGCATTTGTTTTAATAATGTTTACAACCACGAGTGGGTACGCAAGTGCCCACGAGTGGACTCCTACCTATCCCAAGTTGACACTATCTCATATCCCTGCGGTTTACAAGGCAGAGATGAGACTATTCAACAGTCGTAACGATATCTTATACTACCAATTATCGGTACACGAAGAAGACTGGACAGACGTTCCGTTTGCGATTACCACTAATAGTGTCGCAAAAAACACAGTTCGGGTAGGATTTCAGAAGCAAAAGAAGATAGATATATACATAAGGGCCAAAGATAAAGACCGTGTGGTTTATGTGTGTTCTAAGTCTAGACCCCTTCAGAACAAATCAACAAAACCTATGTTATATTCGAGAATCTGTTCGAAGATAAAGTGAGAAGAAAATGAGAAGTATTTTAGTAATGATACTTTTGATGATAACTAGTGTACCCGTTTGGGCGCAATCAAACTCAATCAATATGGCGTTACCTAGTTCATCACAGAGTTATCAGTCCGACAGAGTTCGGGCAGGGCAATTTGAGTGTTCACAGGCTATTGGTTCTGCGACTAATGTTGAGTTTGGTGTGGTAGGTGTGTTAAACCAAAACGATCCATATGGACAGAACTTTAATCAACAGAACGTTGGGGTAGATCCTGACGGATACGATCCCAACGGATTCGTGAGAGACGTTGGTGTATATGCAAAGATAACCATTCCTCTTGGGGCGCCCAAGACGAGGTTAGATTGCAATAAGTTGTATCAATTGGAGTTGAAAGCAAGGGAACTAGAGATCCGCAAACTAGAACAAGAGGTCTATAATCTAAGAAACCTCAAGTTCGCAGAAAGTGAAGATAACTAGGAAGGTCAAAAATGGCAGAAATAGAAATTGCCGGAATAAAGTTTCAGGGTGGTATGATGGCGATTGCATTTACCGCACTGTCTACACTAGGTGGAGCATCGTGGGCTGGTTTTGAGTTCTACAAAGACTATATGGACATGAAAGAAATTGTTCAGAACATTGACGTAGGTGATATCAAAGCACGTAACGAAGTGATCGAAGTCAAACTCGATGAGGCAATCGACTACTCTCGATCAATCAAGAATGACCTAAGAGACGATTTTAACCGCATGGAAAGGCGTGTAGACCGATTCTCGACCACTGTAAGGGACATGAATGAAAAGGTGGAAGGTCAGATAGACCGTGCGAATGAGAAGTTTGACACGAAACGAGAGTCCCTACAAAACGATACTCGACTACAAATCGAAGCCCTCGAAGACAGACTCACCAAGAAAATACAACAAGTACTCGATAACCCACTAGCGGATTAGACCAATGGACGAATGTGAGTTCGATGATGTTGCAGAACTGGGTGACGCAGAAGCAGTAGCACAGTTCACATGGGAAATATTGTTCTTGTCTCCGTGGGAACTCATCTATATCGCATTACCCATGAGTGTATTGGCCTTCTACGGTCTAAGTATCTACGCACTATTCAAATGGATTCAAAGGAAACTCAGTTAATGGCGTACTCAGAGAAAGTAATAGATCACTACGAGAACCCACGTAACGTTGGTCGCATGGACGATGAGAGTGAGGACGTAGGTACAGGTATGGTAGGTGCACCTGCCTGCGGTGACGTTATGCGTCTGCAAATAAAGGTCAGTGATGACGGTATCATTGAAGATGCAAAGTTTAAGACCTACGGTTGTGGATCTGCAATTGCGTCCAGTTCTCTGTTGACAGAGTGGGTCAAAGGCAAACACCTAGATGATGCGGAACTAATTAAGAACACAGAGATCGCAGAAGAACTCTGTCTACCACCCGTAAAGATACACTGTTCAGTACTTGCAGAAGATGCAATCAAAGCTGCGGTGAAAGATATCCGAGATAAAAGATCCAACTAAATAGATACACAAGATAATCTATTTGGAACCTTTTTTATGCATTTGTTTGATGAACTACAAGACTCTACCTTTGAGTTATTCGCAATACGGAACTATTACAGCCCACGATGTGTGGATGCAGAAGAGTTCTATGAAGATTTAAAACGTTTTAAATACATTAAACGTCTCATTACCCGTTACAATGATAACGGTAGTCCCCCTGTCAATCTCCTACTCAACCACCTCATTGTTATCTTCAACGTCTTTGGAGTGGAGGCGGGTCTTCGGATGTTAGAGTTCAAGATCCCTAGTGAGAGTGACTGGTCAATAATAAAACCCTTTTTGATCTATCTTAGACATATTGAAAACACTAAATATGCTAGTACCCCAATGGATCCTAGGATCGTTGAAGAACTGAGGAAAATATAATGTCACTAGCATCAAGAGCAGGTGATCTCTACTACACATTTCGATTCATCAAGATGTTAACCACACCTTGGGAAGACACTGACGCATTCAAGTTAGGTCTCATTGACAATAACGGTAAACGTGATAAGTCAAAAAAGATATCATCTACAGAAGAGAAGGATGCGTACAGTACGTTCATGCGATTGGTATTCAATGTCAAACGTCTACTGAACAAGGTGCCTGGCGGTGGGAGTAAACTCGCATCCTATGCAGCTGCATTGTTTCTGATCAAGGAAACGTACGGTATGAGTGATAAGTCTATTGACAAAATCATTGCAAACTCTGATTTGGATTTTGAATTACTTGAAGAAGATTCCAAGTGGTATATTAACGATGATGGAGAGTTAGGTCAAGGTGTCTATCGTCTTAATGAAAACAAACTGGACATCATGATGTGTTCAGAAATCGCAAAAAGAAACGACACAATAAGAGTAAAAGATGGTTGTTTCCCTGTAGGAAGTGTACTAGGACACAGAATCTATTGTGTTGAACACATAAATACAGGACACTCATTGTATATTACTCTAGGAGAAATAACCCGATGAACATTCTAAAGAAAATCAAATTGTGGCACGAAGATCGCCAATGGCGTCTCCAGACTCACTACAACATGACCGAATACGAGATGACGTGGGTACACAAAGGTATTGGTGTACTGATCGGTATCGCGTTGTGTTTGGTGTTTTAAGGAAATGAAAACCTTTAAACAGATGTATGAAGATGCGATGACCGCAGCAGATGCGGGTATACCTCATGACACAGCAGACATGATGCCTAAGAAGAAACGTAAGACTAAACCACTTACCCGTAACTATATCGAAGTTGCAGGGAAAAGGGTTCGTAGGAACAAGTGAAGACGTACGCACTCCTGATATTATCTCTGATAATGACGGGGTGCGTTGCTGTATCTGGCAACCTCGAAGAGAAGATTGACCTGATCACGGATCAACCGTACTTTGAAATCGGTCTTGAAGTAAGTTACCCTGCAAAGAAGTTCATGAAACCAGAGGAGTGGATAGAGTTCCACCAGTTACCTCCTCGTCATAGAACACAAATGTATGAATATTATAAGGAACGCGAAGAAAATGAAGAAAATATGGCAAGGATTATTAAGGATTGTCTCCTCAAGTTTACATTCGATTGCTAGTCCTATAGTCAAACTTTTTACTAATGAGTGGGAAGTTTTTATCTGGCGGGATGAGTCATCTAAGGCAGAGTACTCTTTTAAACGTATAGATAAGATTAACTCAAAGTGTCTCAAGGGAGTACTGAGTTCAGGTGAGGCGTTTGAAATGAATACTCAACACCCATTTAATTATCAAATAAAAAAGGTCAAATGATGTTTGGAATGTTAAAGATGTTACCCCTCATTATTCTACTTGCGGGCGCAGGATGGGGATACCACACAGTGACTCTCGGGAAAGCCGAGAAAGCAATCGCCCAGTTAGAATCCAATAATGCTATTCTCAAAACAAACCAGATGCAGATGGAACAAGCACTGGAGACTGAAAAGAAGTCTAGAGAACGAGCAGAAAACAACTTACAGAATCAACTCAAGGCAGTAGGAGAGTTGACTGAGAAGTCCAACCAACTCAAGAAAGAACGTGATGAGTACCTCGGTATCTTCAAACGTCATGACATGACCCGACTCGCACGAGTCAAGCCCGGTCTGATTGAACCCCGTATAAACAAAGGTACCGCACAAGTATTTCGTTCTATAGAAACTGACAGTAAGGAGATTGAGAATGCAGACATTAACTAAGATCCTTACGGTATCACTACTAGTATTAATGACAGGTTGTGCAGGTCTACCGTCATGGAATACTGCCCCCATTATTCCGGAACCTGTCATTAAGACTGTAACAGAGTACAAAACTTTAGAGATTTACCAACCGCCTCTTCCACAGGCCATCAATCTAGAGGATGTGCAGTTCTTTGTAATCACGGAGAAGAACAAGGAAGAACAGATCGCTGAACTTGAAAAGTTACAGTCCGGATCGTTCGTCCTGTTTGGATTGACTCCACAAGGTTATGAGAACATGGCGTTCAACCTACAAGAGATTCGTAGGTACATCCTTGAACAAAAAGAAATCATTCTCTATTATCGCAAAGCAACACAAGAAGACGAAGATACTGATAGCGAAGATTGGTTGGAAAAGAATGAAGAATTGTCCTCGGAACAGTTGACAAAAGACTAAGTACAGTGTATACTGTACCTTCATATTAACGTTATTAAAACTACACCGAGACAAACCTATGTCAGTTAAGATTGATAAATCCCGCGACTCCGTCCTTCAAGATTACGCAGTGGGAATGCTAAAGGACTTCTACCTAAACGATAACGAGAAGTCCCCCCAAGAAGGTTATAGACGTGCAGCAATTGCATGGTCAGGCGGAGATGAAGCTCTCGCACAACGTCTATATGATTATGTATCTAAGAAGTACTTTATGTTTGCGTCACCGGTGTTGTCTAATGCGCCTAATGGTAACGGAAAGGGTAAGAGTAAAGGTCTACCCATATCTTGTTTTCTAACATATGTTCCAGACACTCTAGAAGGGTTAATCGATCATACCGCAGAACTACGATGGTTATCTGTGTTCGGTGGTGGTGTCGGTGGACACTGGAGTGACGTACGTACAGTATCTGATGTTGCGCCTGGCCCTATGCCATTCCTACACACCGTAGATGCAGATATGATTGCATACCGACAGGGTAAGACTCGTAAGGGTTCTTATGCTGCATACATGGATATCCACCACCCTGATATCATTGAGTTCTTGAACATGCGTATACCTACGGGTGACGTACAACGCAAGGCACTCAACCTACACAACGCCATCAATATCACCGATGAGTTCATGGAGTGTGTGACGATGGGTCTTCCGTTCAATCTACGTGACCCCAAGGATGCCAGTGTAAAGGATACCGTGGATGCACGTAAGTTATGGGAACGTATCCTTGAGACACGATTCCGTACAGGTGAACCTTACTTAAACTTTATTGACACCGCAAACAGGTATCTACCCCAACCCTTAAAAGATCTGGGATTGAAGATCAATGGTAGTAATCTCTGTAACGAGATCCATCTACCCACGTCCCCTGATCGCACTGCGGTATGTTGTTTGTCGTCTCTTAATTTGGAATACTATGATGAGTGGAAAGACACTACGATTGTCGAAGACCTTGTTCGTATGCTTGATAATGTCCTTGACTATTTCATCGAACACGCACCCGACTCAATTGCACGTGCAAAATACTCTGCTGAAAGAGAAAGATCTATTGGACTTGGTGCCATGGGTTTCCACAGTCTACTACAGAAACACGGGGTGGCGTGGGAATCAGACAAAGCCAGAGAGATCAATCACGTTGTGTTCAACCATATTAACGAAGCAGCAGTGGCAGAGACTGAAAGACTCGCAGTGGAGAAAGGTGAGTATCCAGACGGAATCGGATCTGGTCGAAGAAACTCTCACCTGTTAGCAATTGCACCTAATGCATCCAGTGGAGTAATCCTCTCTACCAGTCCCTCTATTGAACCCCTGAAGGCATGTGCATACACACACCGCACACGTGCAGGTTCGTTCTTAGTAAAGAATGCATACTTGGTGGATCTGTTGAAGACTAAAGGAGAGGACACAGACTCTAACTGGACTTCTATTATCACCAACAAAGGATCGGTACAACACCTACCATTCCTCACTGAAGGTGAGAAAGCAATCTACAAGACTGCACAAGAACTCGATCAGAACTGGGTAATAACCCACGCAGCAGATCGACAACCTTTCATATGTCAAGGTCAGTCTGTTAACGTATTCTTCCCTTCAGGATCTGATAAGACGTACGTAAACCAAGTTCATCTAAAGGCGTGGAGAGAAGGACTCAAGGGTCTATACTACCTACGTACAGAAGCAAAGGCACGTGCAGAGAATGTATCAGAGAAGGTAGAACGTGTTGCCCTACAGGATGACAGACGTACTCTGGTGTACACCAAGAAGAACTGTCCGTTCTGTCAACTCGCAAAAGAAGAGTTGAAACTGAGAGGCATTCCATACGATTCCATTGATATCGAAGATGCAGGTAAGACTGCCGCAGAGATCACTGGACGTAGAGATGTAAAGACTGTACCACAGATATACGTGGAAGGCGAGTACATAGGTGGGTATGATGACTTAATGAAGTGGTTATCTGGAGGTACCCTGCAATCAGAAGAAGGAGAGGAGTGCCGGGCTTGTGAGGGATAATTACTTCGGTGGTAAAAAGAAAGTACGCGGATGGACGATACTGAATGAAGAAAGGTCGGGATCTATACTCGACTTCGTTTACGGTAGATCCACTTGGGACAGTAACTATCTTAGAAAACTAAATAGATTCCTCGAAGGCAATGAAACGAAGAAAAGGGTTGCCATTGATGTTGGTGCATGTTATGGTTTTGTGAGTGAGTTTATGAGTGAGAGATACGATGAAGTTAAGTCGTTTGAGGTCGTAACACCGGTCAGAGATTGTCTTATTGAAAACGTTAATCGTTTTGAAAATAATAACGTTGAAGTCTTCCCCTATGGATTAGGAGAAAAAGAGGGTGAGGTGGATATTTACTTCACCCCCAGCTGGACAGGACATTCTTCTCATTATAGAAACTTAGACATTTATGCTGGTGTTGGTAAGTACGAAAGAATCCTTAAATGTCAGGTTAGAGCGTTGGACTCATTTGAGTTTGAGAACGTTGACTTCATCAAGATAGATGTTGAGGGTCTCGAACTTGAAGTACTCAGGGGTGCAATGGAAACAATAAAACGGTGGCGTCCTGTCATCACTACGGAAATAAACGCCGATGATCCAGAATCAACCAAAAAATGTGTGGAGATAATCTCTCTATTGGAAGATCTGGATTACGAATATCAACGTACAATCGGTTCGGACTTCATATGGAGTCCAAAAGAATACGGATATACCTATGGAACTACAACCAATTAATAGAGGCAGAATAGATGTTACTAGAGTTTAGTAAAACGTACAAACCTTTCATGTATCCTTGGGCAGTTGAACTGACAAAGAAACACGAAGAGGTACACTGGGTAGAGGATGAAGCAGAACTCAGTGAAGACGTTCAAGATTGGAAAACTAAATTGACAGAAGAAGAGAAAGAGTTTGTTACTCAGGTTCTTCGGTTATTTACCCAATCAGATGTACAGGTAGGAGAGAATTATCATGAACTCTTGATACCTAAGTTTAAGAATAATGAAGTACGTAACATGTTATCTTCGTTTGCGAACCGTGAGGGTGTACACCAACGTGCATATGCATTGTTGAATGATACACTGGGTCTTGCAGATGAGGAGTATCATGCGTTTCTTGAGTACAAAGAGATGGCGGATAAGATCGACTTCATGAAGGATGGAGACAGTAGTACTCAGACTGGACTGGCATTATCTCTTGCACAGTCAGTATTTAACGAGGGTATGTCATTGTTTGCATCGTTCGTAATGTTGTTGAACTTCCAACGTTTCGGTAAGATGAAAGGTATGGGTACAATTGTTGAGTGGTCTATTCGCGATGAGACTATTCACGTGCAAGGTAATGCAAAACTATTCCGTGAGTTCTGTGACGAACATCCACGTATCGTAAATGACGAGTTAAAGTCTAAGATATATACTATGGCAAAACAAGCAGTAGATCTTGAGGATAAGTTCATTGCACTCGCATTTAAGGGTAATGACGTTCAGGGTCTCACCAAAGAAGAAGTACGAAAGTACATTCGTCATATCGCTGACAGACGTTTACTTCAGCTGGGATTGAAACCTAAGTTCCGTCAGAAGGATAACCCATTACCTTGGTTGGATTGGGTGTTGAACGGTGCGTCACATGACAACTTCTTTGAGAAAAGGGTGACTGAATACTCGGTCAACGGAATGGAAGGCGACTGGGGTTGGAACGAGGTCGCTACCGCATGAGGATGTACATATGGAATACGAATACGAAATGGTGTGTGGGGTCTGTGATGCCTCCACCACACTAATAGTTAAAAACTCCGAAGAGAAGCCTACCCACTGTCCTATGTGTGGTACACCTTCTCAGGAGGAGTGGGAAGATTAATTGGTTATTTGAAAACCTGCCCTTTGAACCCGATGAAGACTTTCTAAAAGACTTTGTCGGGTTTGTCTATTGTATCACTGATCCTGATGGTAAGAAATATATCGGGAAGAAGTTCTTCTGGTCTACTCGCAGATTACCCCCTCTCAAAGGAACCAAACGGAAACGTAAGGTTACCAAACAGTCTGACTGGCGTGAGTACTATGGTAGTAATGATGCATTGAAGACACTAGTAGAACATCATGGTGGCGACAAATATCATCGAGAGATCCTACGTCTGTGTAAGACGAAGGGAGATTGTTCTTATTACGAAGCAAAGATTCAGTTCGAGAAAGATGTCTTGTTGAGTGATGATTATTACAATTCCTTTATAGGATGTAAAATCCATGCAAAACATCTAGGAGAACCTGATGGCTAACTTGGCCGCTGCTTATTGGGGTCACGATTCCTCAATATGTTTGTACAACGACCAGACAAGAACATTTCACGTAATAGAGATTGAGAAGTTAACAGGAATAAAACACTATAGGGGACATGCAAGAAAAGAAGAACAGAGAGAGATACTAGAGACCGTTTTAGAGATCTCTGAAAAGACTTTGGGTATGAAGAACGACTATGATGCATTCATAATCGGTTCATTCGCTGGACATGAAGATTATTGTAGGGATGACAATCTTTCACTTGACCCTGAAATCGTCCAAAGTATCTTCAACGTACGTAACATCGAGATGCACAAACGTCACCATCGCGCTCATGCGTGGGGTGCATATGCACAGTCCCCTTGGGTAGGAAAGTCCTGTACTGCGTTAACCTTTGATGCAGGTGGAGATGATGGTCACACCCATATGTGGGATTGTCAACCTTGGGTTCTCACGCCCATGAAATGCGGTAACTACGATAGGGACGAAGCACCCCAACCGTGGCCATATTACTTTGGTCGCAACTATAACTTAGCCGCTGGACTAGGTTGTCAAAACATGGTCAGTAAGACCGATTCAACTCTAGACATGGCAGGTAAAGTCATGGGAATGTCTGCGTATGGAAATCGTGATAGTTACCATGCATTCCTAGGTAGAGGTTTGATTAATGAAGATGAAGAAACAACCAACATGGTCAACCCAGCATGGATCTGGTATCGAAGTGTGTACAGTTTATCATCATCTAATATGGCGTCAGACGGTGTCATGCGTACCGGTAAGGAAAATGTAAACGGCAAAGAATGGATAGCTGAGAATCAGAATGAAACCCCAGAAGAGGTTAATCATTATAACTTGTTTGTCAGTCCTTTTCAGTCCACATGGGAAGAAGAGTGTGACATTGCTGCGGGTATTCAACACCAACACGAAGAGAACGTTCTACAATATTTACAAGAACCAGAGGTGTGGGATAAGATCTGTCGTAATGGCAAACGTCTGGTTCTTTCTGGTGGTTGTGCCTTAAACATCCTTACCAATACTCGTATACAGGAAGAGTTGGGTCTGGAGGTATTCGTACCACCAGATGTCACCGACAGTGGACTGCCCTTTGGTATGATATGTACATATATGTCAATACATAACAGGCAAGATTTCATTGGTGCAGACATACGTTATGCAGGTCTACCGATATCAGACATGCATGAAATGTTTAGTTATCGAAACAAGTTTAGTTCTGCAATCATATCAATAGACCAGTTAGTAGGTCTTTTGAAGGAGGACAAGATCCTTGGTCTGGTGCAGGGTAATGCAGAGGTTGGCCCTCGTGCGTTAGGTAATCGATCAATCATCTGTGACCCCAAGGGTGTGGATAAGAAGGATAAGGTCAACCTAGTCAAACGTAGAGAGTCCTACAGACCGTTTGCGCCTATGGTACGACAGGAAGACGCACATATATACTTTGATGCAGGGTCATATGATAACCTAGAGTACATGAACTTCAGTGTTAAAGTGCGTGAAGAGTATAAAGAACAACTTGCAGCTGTAACACATGTAGATGGTTCGGCAAGGGTGCAGTCAGTTACCAGAAAGTCAAATGCGTTCCTCTACGACCTTCTAGGCGCCTCTGGCGGGGTATTACTCAACACATCCTTCAATGTTAAGGGTAAACCAATACTAAATACATTGAAGGAAGCATTTCAAGTACTAGAAGAAACTGCGTTAGATGGATTAGTTGTATATAACAACGGAAAACTTTGTTACTTCAGTACAGAAGTTTTATAAATAATATCATACTACAATAAGGGTGTATCAGTGTTAACTTTCAATCAGTTCCTCCAAGAGGGTGTCAACGACCCCGCAATATTCAAAGCAATCTTTCTCGCGGGTGGGCCAGGATCCGGTAAGTCGTTCATTGTCGGTAAGACAGGATTACAAGCTTTAGGTTATAAAGTTGTTAACTCTGATGATGCATTCGAAAATGCCATGAAGAAAGCTGGTATGGAAATGAATCCAGACAACATCTTCTCACCGAAGGGACAAGAACTTCGCGGTAAGGCAAAGAGACTCACTGGTACGAAAGAAGCCATATATCTAAAAGGTCGACTCGGTCTTGTGGTAGATGGTACTGGTAAGGATCCAGACAAGATTGCAGAACAGGCAAAGAAAGTGAAAGCACTGGGTTACGATGTCGCAATGATTTTCGTAAACACCGACCTTGACACTGCAATCAAACGTGACGCAATGCGAGCACGTACTCTGGGTGCGCCAGGTGTAACCGAGTATTGGAAAGCAGTACAACGTAACATTGGTAAGTTCCAACGTATGTTCGGTAAACCTAACTTCTTAGTTGTCGATAACTCTGAGGGTAAGAACTACCAGAAAGAGACACTGACTGCGTATCGTGACGCGACTAAGTTCACCAACAAACCGGTCGGTAAGAAAGCGAAGAAGTGGATAGAACAACAGAAGAAACGCAAGACAAGATAATGCTTGACAAGGCAACTATATAACTGTATAATGAGCTTCAACACCTTTTAGGATTAATAAGATTATGGCAATAACAGCTATCAAGTACCAAGTGTACGAAACGTTAGATAAAGTAACTAAAGCTAAAAGTAGAAAAGATAAAGTATCTATACTACAAAAAGAACAGAGTAATGCGTTAAGAGACGTGTTACGAGGTACCTTTGACAATGTCATTCAGTGGAACCTACCCACTGGAGCGGTACCGTATAATCCCTCGTCCGAGGAATCTCCTCCTACAACCCTATTAAGAGAACACATGAAGTTCAAATACTTCGTGAAAGGGCTTATGGAGTCCGAGAGATTATCGTCAGTCAAAAGAGAAAAATTGTTCCTTGATATGGTTGAGACAGTACATCCTCGCGATGCAGAATTGATCGTCACTATGATTAACAAGCAACCGCCTATGAAAGGCATCACTAAAAAACTGGTAACGGAGGCATTTCCAGATCTACTTCATGAATAACATCCCCCATTAAATCAAGTAAGGAGAGAGTATGGTTGGAAACACTAATCAGCTAGAAAGACTTAGGAAAGACTCGCGAGAGTTGGGACATTACATTCATAAACTACAAAAGAAGGGCAAAGCAGACATTGCGTATAAAGTCGCTAAACGTCAAACGTTTTTAGAGACTGCAATCAATCAGGCTGAACTTCGACTAAGGGGGTGATCCAGTATCTGGAACGGGCTCCTTAATTGGGGCCCATTTCATCTTACTGGACAACATTATTATGCCAACGTACGACATGCAAAATATCAAGACTGGGGAAGTCACGGAAATGATTATCTCCATATCAAAAATGACCGAGATGGTCGAGTCCGGAGAATGGGCTAATCAAATCAATTCCGCACCGAAAATGGTTACTGGAGTAGGATCTGTACTCAGTAAGACCAGCGGTGATTGGAAGGACAAACTCAAACAAATCAAATCGAACCAATCTAGGTACGTCAAAAACAGTATCCATGACTAAATGGTGGAGAATCTGGGCCAAGTCTCTAGGGGAGAAGGTCGGAGCCACCGATAAACAGGCAGACAGTGTTGCCGTAATACGAACGGTATGGTGGTTGACTCACATGGCAACATGTTTGTTCATCATACTAAACGCAATCGCAAACCACGGATGGGGACTCATCGGACTTTGAAAAGACAACATTCTGAATCCATGAACATACGCATGGATCATTTACGTACTATTGAACCAGTAACAATCAGACAACAAGAGGCATTTGATGCATACAAATCAGGTAATAATCTTGCGTTAGTCGGTACTGCGGGTACAGGTAAAACATTCCTTGCAATGTACTTTGCACTGGTGGAGATCCTTGATAAGGGTACTCCATACCAATCGTTACACATAATCCGGTCAGCAGTACCTACCCGAGAGGTGGGGTTCTTGCCTGGCACAATCGAAGAGAAACTACAGGCGTTTACAGGCCCTTACCGTGCAGTGGCTGCGGATCTTTTTGAGGATGATCGTGCATATGAGAAGTTAGTTCATAATAAATACATAGAGTTTGAATCGACATCTTATATAAGAGGTATCACATTTGACGACACCATTGTGTTGGTCGATGAGATGCAAAACTTAAACTTTCATGAACTAGATTCTGTGATTACACGTATAGGAAACAACTGCAAAGTTATCTTTTGTGGTGACGGTAAACAGTCAGACTTCAAGACAGATAAAGACAAGAAGGGTATCAGTACGTTCCTAGAGATACTGGAACAAATGAAACACTTCGAAACGGTCAACTTCTGTTGGGAAGATATAGTCCGTAGTGGTCTAGTAAGAGACTATATAATGACAAAGGAACACATGGGAATCGCATGAACCAATTAAAGGAGAAACGCAATGTCCGATATATTTGACTTCGGATTTACTGCGGTAACGGAGGACGAACTAGAAGTCGTCACCACCGAACGCGAGGCTGTGTCTGATACACAAGACCGTTTGGACAAGTTGTTCAATGCAGTAACCCCACTGTTAAACAACCTCAAGAAGAACCCAGAGAAAGATTATATCCTCTGGCCAAACCGACTGGCGAAAGTAGAACAGTTTGAAGATCTATTACAATCAATTTACCAAGGAGATTAGAAGTGAATAGGCAAGAAGTTTTCGAAACATTAAAAGTAGACGAAGGAGTAGAATATGCAATCTATAACGACCATCTTGGGTATCCAACCTTTGGTGTCGGGCATCTCGTCCTCGAATCAGATCCCGAGCATGGACAACCTGTCGGAACCCCAATCAGTGAAGAAAGAGTCGCAGAATGTTTTGACAACGACCTCAATACAGCAATCAGCGAGTGTCATGCTTTATACGGACAGGGCGACTTTGATTCGTTACCAGACGGAGTACAAGGTGTACTTGTCAATATGATGTTTAACATGGGACGTACTCGTTTGAGTAAGTTCAAGAACTTTAATGCCGCTATTGCAGAGAACGATTGGAAACGTGCTGGAGTAGAAGGTCGAGATAGTCTTTGGCATCGTCAGGTCACTAACAGAGCTGAACGGTTAATGGTAACTTTAGAAGAGGTTTAACGATTCAATCATGGCGAAGTACACCCGCTTTGACCCCCGAAACAAGAAGAAAGATCGTCACAAGAAACAGTATCAGAATATGAATGTCGCGGTAAAACATGATAAACCACGGCGAGTAGTTGCAGATACATGGGATGATGGAACTGTAAGAGTGAAGTAGTTATGAACGAAGTGTATCGTGAACCTATCTCGGGTCAACCCATAAGGGTCAACGAGGATTACGAGATAGACTGGCGCGGTACAATTGGTGTCGGGGATATATTGTATGGTCTCAATGCAGCTCACGCATTGTCTAAGATGTACGACCATCCGATTAAAATGAATGTTTTCTGGGAGCATGATGAGGACTATGTCTACCATTATGAAGACCCAGAAACCATCATTGAACGTACTCACATTCTTGAGGGTATGTACCATAACGCACATAACGTTACTGTGAATCATATCTTCAACTCAACGGATGAGGAGATAAAGAAACTACGGTGGCGAGGGTTCGGTCACCAACGACATCAACAGAAGGTACTCACCTTTCACCACTGGTTATTCCGTAAAGAGTTATTCCAACGTTCTCGAAACAAAGTAGTGTTCTGGAGACCAACCTTCAATCGAGAGATACCTTCGGGTGGTAAGAAATGGAAGATGACTTTCTCTGTGAAAGAGTGGGAAAGGATCATCATGTTTCTTGAACTCAAGGGATATGAACTCGTTGAGTTATCCTATCGTACGCCCGTACGTGAGGCAATATACCATATAAGTACTTCTAAGTTCTGCATCTTCTATGATGGGATGTGGCAGTACATTGCTCGTAACTTTTGTAAACCTGTTATCACATTGGGTGGTAGTAGTATTGCAAAGGTACATTCACCGCAGGGTGTTCATTTCAGCAAACCACACGACCCTGACAACTGTTTTTGGGATTACCTATATAGACTACCCGAGAACGAAAAACATCTAGAGGGTCGTGCAAGACGTTATAAGAAACAATTAATGGATAAAATAGATGACTTTTAAAATTGATCGTGCAGTGATTGAAGTGAATGGTGGTTGTAACTACTCATGTTCTATGTGCCCTCAAGACGTACGTACAGGTGGACGACACAAAGACTTCCTCAAGAAAATGTCACTTCAAGAGTTCGAGGACAACGTAGCAGACTGTGCACAGTACGGTCTACGTGTTGTTAATCTCGATGGTTCCGGTGAAGCAACACTCAATCGCAATCTACCCAAGTACATCGAAATCGTTAAGAAGTATGGTGCGAAGGCATTCATCTTCTCGAATGGTTATCGTATGGAAGGTAAGTTCATGCGTGACTGCGTAGATGCAGGTCTTGACTTCTATCGATTCTCTTGGATTGGGTATGATGTCGAAGCATATGATAAGTGGATGTACAACCGTATTGCAGGTAACTTTGATAACACATGGGCCAAAGTGAAAGAAATGCGGGATTATGTCAAAGAGACGAACAGTGAGTGCGTTGTGTCTACATATCATCTAATCACAGACAACGACAATCTAGACTTTGAGTTGGATCATTACAAACGTATCGTTGAGGAACTCGATGTCAAAACAGAAATATGGAAGATGCACAACTGGTCGGGTGTCACTGACATCTCTGAGTCTGGTGTACGTAAAGGAGCAGTGAAGACTTGCGGAAGACCATTCTCTCCAGACGTAGTAATACGTGCAGGTGGATTGGAAGGCAAGAAGGGTGCTGTCCATCCGTGTTGTCAAGTACTAGGTAGAGATGAAGAAGCAGTCCTAGGACACACAAGTGAAACTGATATCAAGTCCATCTTCTATGGAGAGGAATATTCTAAACTACGAGATCAACACACTTCCGGAGATTATCCTGATTTCTGTAAGTCGTGTGATTTTCTAATAGACGACCCAGAGGTACTAGTGTACACAAACCACGAACGCGATCTTATGAAGATGCATGGCACTGAGTTCAATCTGCGTGACTATCAGAATGAGGCCTGATGTATGGATGATCCAAATGCCTTCTTCTCCGCAATCGATGTATTATCGTGGGAGAGTAGAGGAGTCATGGAATGGATATAACCTCAAGTTCTTTAATGCAATCACTCCAGAAACAATGGAGAGTAAAGGATACTTGCATTTTGGTAAGAAACGTGATACAATAGAGTTCACACCGACCGAGAAAGCAGTGTGGTATAGTCACGTAGAGTTATGGGCAAAGGCAAGAAAGAAACCAATCATAATCATAGAACATGATGCGTTATTGGTAAAACCTATACCCGATCGTATGTGGGATCAACACGATATGATCTGTTTAGGTCATACGGGTAAGAACAAGATAAGACTGCCTGGCCTTGCATATTACTTAACACCTGGCATCGCAACCAGAATGGTGAATGATGTAAAGGCAATAAAAAAGATTACGTGGAACTCTGATGGTACAATCCACGGGTACGGTACTAAAGAAGGGGTATTTGAGACTGACCATGTCTATCAAGTACAGAATAGATCTATAGGAACAACAATAGAGCATAAGAAACAGTGAAGAGATTAGTATATCAAGTTTGTCTAGGCAAAGCGAAGAACTCAGAACTATACCAGCACTGCATTGAATCTGTAAGTCAGTACTGTAAGAAGTATGGATTCGTCCATATGGTACAACAAACTCCTGTGTTGAACATACGTCCGGATCCATTCATGAGTAATAGATCGGAGGACTCGTGGAAGAAACACGGTGGGTTCTTACCTATCTACGAGAAAGAGAATGCGTTCTGTTACTTGAATGAGTTTGAACAGATTGCGATAATTGACGCAGACATCTATATCCGCGAAGATGCACCAAATATCTTTGAGGACTTCGGTACAGACCATGCGTTCGGTGCAGTATGTGAACGCGGCATGAACATATCACAAAGATATGTCGATAAAATCAAGAATTATAGTCATATGCAATACTCGACATTGCAATGTAACAAGGTAGACTTCAAACCAAATGAGCGTGGGTTCGAGTTTTTTAACATGGGTTTGATCTTAATCAACTCATCTCTGTTCCGTCCCTACCTAAATAACCAAACACCGACAGAGTTCATACAACGGTATGAGTTCATGGACTTCGTTAATGGCATAGGGCCATGGAAATGGTCTACTGACCAAACACTACTTAACTTCTTCTTGAAGAAATATAAGATCCCTACTAAACATATGGATCAGAAATGGAACGGGTTATTTACCGCGAACGAAAACATTGCGACATGTTGTTTCGTACACTTCTTTTTAAAAGATTTGTTGCCGGATAGAGGGGAAAATGTCGCTGCACTCATGGAAATGATATGACACAAAGTTATGAAGAGAAGACCCAGAAGTACGCAACATGGGGTGACAAGTATCTGCAACACACAGATGTATTGTACTCCATTCAGTACGAAGACACATTTAAACCGATCAACATACAACTATGTTTGTGCGAGATCTGCGATAGTGACTGTCCGTTCTGTTCTGTTGCTGCTCGTCCACTCAAGAGTTATATCCCGTTTGAGAAGATTGAGAAGTTGTTTGAAGACTTCCATAAGTTAGGTGCAAAGGCAATAGAGATTACTGGTGGTGGTAATCCTATGTTGTATCGTGACAAGGTATCGAAGAAGAACATCAACGATGTGGTTCTCCTTGCCGCCAAGTATGGATTCGATGTAGGTATCATTACCAATACAGAGAAGTTAGAACGTCATCTCAGACCAGAGGTATATCCTCACCTCAAGTGGATACGGGTTAGTCTAATCAAGTTAGATGAGAAGTGTGAACCAGAAGACTATGACTTTGGTTCGTTTCCAAAAGATAAGATAGGACTATCGTACATCATCTATGACGGTACTAATGGTGTCCCTGATGCGTTGTCACGTACCAACAAAGCCTATGCAGGTACGACTGTAGAGTCGATCAAGAAGATTGCGAGGTTGATTGAACTCAATCCAGAGATCAAGTTCTGTCGTCTTGCAGGTAATGCGTTGATTGATGGTGCACAGGTAGAAGTACAGAATCAGTGGAAAGAGGTTGTTAAACAGATTGATGTGGATAACAAGTTCTTTATCAAGGACATCTGGGATAACGCAACACCGTATGCTGATGGTTGTTATGTGGGTCTTACACGTCCATACATTGCGCCACATCCCGATGGCGGAGACTATCAAGTGTATGTGTGCACGAGTCACGTACTTGAGAAACGGACATATGACCTAGATTTTTCTCTTGGGTCTATTGACAATGTGTTAGAAATATGGGATACTTGTAATATACAATACGCAAAAACAGGTGTACCCTATAACATAAGAGGCGCAGGATCTGGTGGTTGGAAAGAAGCATGTCCCAGCTGTTTTTATTTTAACAACAACAAACTTCTTCACACCGTTGCACAACAGATGAGTGAAGATGATAGGAACTTTGCATGATGAAAGATTCAGATTTCGGTGAAGCATATTATAGTACAGTGAACTATATCGATTTCCTACAACGAGGAGATCGTTACAAAAGACTCGCAGCAGACATCAACGATCTGTTGAAGAAGATTGGACTCAACAAAGGCCCTGTATTGGACTTTGGTTGTGCAGTCGGTTTCGTGATCGAAGCAATGGAAAACGAAGGTTACGAGGATGTGAGTGGTGTTGATATCAGTGAATGGGCGTTAAGTCAGTGTAGGGAGAAAGGACTAGACGTAAGCAACTCTATCGACCCCGATAAAGGATATGGTCTCACCTTTGCATTAGATGTATTGGAACATATGAACATGGATCAGGTCTTAGACTTACTTAATGTTTTAGAGACTGAAACCCTAGTGTTCCGAATGCCTATCTGTGCAGAAGAGGGAGAAGATTATGTTTTGGAATGTTCCAGAAAAGACCGCACTCATCGACTCAGATTGACACGAGAGGAATGGGAGTATGTGTTTAACGAAGCCGGGTATTACTGTGTCGACCTCAATCTACCTACAATCTATTGTAGTGAGGGAGTTTATTCCGGTTTAGCAATAAGGAGTTACTACCCATGAACTACTACTTAATACGTGTCGGTGAGGGTCATTGTGTATACTGTAACGGGGCGCAAGAATCGATAGAAAACTATCTTCTTGCGGGATCAGACGATTCAATCGAAGTGGTTGACCTTGAAAACCTCACTCTTGAAGAACAAGAAGATCTGATGACTATCGCGGAGACTCAAGACCCCGATTATGTTGGTCAAGTTGAAATCGATCCGTCACATGAACTGGCTCGTGCAAAGATACCAAATATGCGGTTGACACCACAATTGTTTACTCATAACGACAATGGTGAGAACTGGGTATATGTTGGTGGATTAGAAAAGATTACTGAAGCTTGCGGATTATAATGCATCTATATAACAGTGACGTGATGATTATAGATTATACTTATGAATACAAAACTAATCCTTTTCGATCTAGACGGGGTGTTAATTGACGCAAAAGACATTCACTACAGAGCATTAAACTATGCGCTCGGTGAAGACTATGCGATCACCCCCGAAGAACATCGAAACATATATGATGGCAGAAAGACCTTAGAGAAGTTAGAATTACTAACCGAACTAAAGGGTCTACCTTCCCAGTTACACGAAGATATATTCCGAAATAAACAGGAACTTACAGTAAAAGAACTGGACGGTGTACCTGTAAACCACTCTGCAATAGAACTTATGCAAGAACTTGTTGAACTAGGATACACTATCGGTGTGTGTTCTAACTCAATAAAACCAACTGTATACTCTGCGTTAGAGAAGACAGGTTTGTTAGACTACTGCAAAATTGTCCTGTCAAACAATCACGTTAAAAACTCCAAACCACACCCCGAGATGTATTGGACAGCAATGTCCATGTACGGATTTCTGCCCGAAGAGACTGTTATCATCGAAGACTCCCCGCCTGGATTGTTGGCGGCAAAGAGATCTGGTGCATCTTGCATACGTGTTGCAAACCCTACCGAAGTGACCAAAGAAAACATACTACCTAAACTACAGAGATTGGCGAACCCTATGAATAACAAATGGAAAGATGAAAAACTCAACGTTTTAATACCTATGGCGGGTGCAGGTTCTCGCTTTCAACAAGCAGGGTACACTTTTCCTAAACCCTTGATCGATGTCAATGGTAAACCCATGATACAGGTAGTGGTAGAGAACTTAGGACTGGACGCAAACTTCATCTTTGTTGTACAGAGAGAACATCGTGAACGTTTTCATCTCGAAAACATGTTGCCATTGATCGCTCCAAACTGTATAATAGTAGAAGTAGATGAGATGACACAAGGTGCTGCATGTACTGCCTTACTCGCTAAGGATTACATAGACAATGATTCCCCTTTGTTCTTTGCAAACAGTGACCAATGGGTCGACTGGAATCCTACACAGTTCATGTATGAGATGCAAGAGACTGCTGCAGACGGTGGTATAGTGACATTCAAAGCAACACACCCCAAGTGGTCGTTTGCGAAGATAGATGAAAATAACTTTGTGACTGAGGTTGCAGAGAAGAACCCTATCAGTGACAATGCCACGGTGGGATACTACTACTGGAAACACGGATCTGATTTTGTAAAGTATGCAGAACAGATGATCGAAAAGGACATAAGAGTCAATGGTGAGTTCTATGTGTGTCCTGTGTTCAATGAAGCAATCGCAGACTGTAAAGAGATACGCACTCACACCGCAAATGGTATGTGGGGTCTGGGTACACCAGAAGATCTTGAATACTTCCTAAAGGGAAAGACATGAGAAATATAATACTACAACACTGGACTGGCCCAATGGGTGAGTTAGAGAAGAAGTCACAGAAGTCTATCAAAGCATATGCAGAGTTCTGTGGTGCAGACTATGAGTTAGTCACCGGTGATGTCTTTCGTAGTGGATTGAGTTCGCCCTGTCAGAAGATGCATATGTTATCACCTAAGTGGGATGACTATGATATTGTGGTCATGATGGACATTGACATGTTCACACGTAAAGGTTTGACCAAGAACATCTTTACAGATGATACTGGTGTTGGTAGACACTTTGGCATTCAACCATCGTTGCGTAAGAAGTTGTGCAATCGTTTCCCTCTGTTAGGCGATGAACGATATCCATACTGGGGTGGTTCAATCTACCGACTGGAGAAAGATATCAGAATCAAACTCCGTGAACAGATACACGAACATGAGATTAAACAGTTTCATAACAACTACGAAGACGAGGGTATCATGCACCGTCTCGCAGTACGTGCAGATCTAAAAGAAGATCCCTCATTGTACCTAGATGACGACAAGTGGAACAGATCATCGTTTGAGGAAAACGTAGATGAAGGATATATAATCCATGTTCGCCGTAAAATGAAGAACACGCCGGGGAGACCATCCCCTAAACAGGATAAGATACTTAACTACAGAAAGTTAGTACAAAAAGGAATAATTGAATGAAGATTATGATCACCGGTATCGCCGGTTTCATTGGTATGCATACTGCACTTAGGTTAAATGAATTGGGTCATGAGGTATTCGGTTTCGACAACCTCAACAATTACTACGAACCTCTTCTGAAGAAAGAACGTGTGGCATGTCTACGGGAAGCTGGTGTTGGATTCCGAGTTGGAGATCTTCGTGATAAACTAGACTTGACCGATTATGTCAGTAATACCAAACCTGACATGGTAATACACCTTGCCGCGATGGCAGGTGTACGTTACTCTATGAGTAATGCAGGTGAATATATCGACACCAACTGTCACGGTACTCTCAATCTTATCAATGCCTGTGAAGCAAGTGACATACAGAACGTTATCTATGCGTCTACATCCTGTGTTATGCATGGCAATGAACTTCCTTGGGGAGAACCAGACCACCTGTATCCTCAGATCAACCCCTATGGTTATACCAAGGCAATCACTGAGTCGCAGTTCCACATCTCTAAGATACCTAATGCAGTTGGTCTACGATTCTTCACAGTGTATGGCCCTTGGGGTCGACCTGATATGGCACTGTTTGATTTCACTAAGAACATACTTGCAGGTAAACCGATTACTCTATTCAACAACGGTGATATGCAACGAGACTTTACATACGTTGATGATATCGTACAGGGTATAGAATGTGTAGTCGATAATATGACACCCCGTGATATGTACTCTATCGGTCGTGGTGAAGTAGTGGAGTTGCAACGATTTGTGGACGCAATCGAAGACTCTTTGGGTAAGAAGGCAATCATTGAGTATGGCCCTAAACACCCCGCAGATGCAAAGACGACTGCGTCAGATACAACCAAGTTACAGAGTATTGGGTATAAACCTAAGACCTCTATTGAAGAAGGAGTAAATAACTTTGTCCAATGGTACCGGAGACATTACGGTGAGTAAAAATCTAATCTATCAATACTGGGACGGTGAAGTCCGACCATCTGCACAATATGGATCTGATTGTATGAAAGCATATGCAGAGAAGATCGGTGCAGATTACATATTCGATCTCAACGCAAACTTTGGTAAGAAGTTTGGATTGGGTAGAGTGACACCATACTATGGGTGTTTCAAACCAGTCTTTGACGATGCATTCCTTGAGTATGACAACGTCATGTTTGCGGACACGGATATCTTTCCTCTGGACAAGTGTGATGAAAACATTTTCGATACGTTTACAGGTGAACTCGCAATGGCGACAGAACCTCTTCAGACTCAATATCGATTCGACCCTAAACTAAAGAAACAGTGCAACAAGGTTACGGAGTTGACATGGTCACGTCTGGTTACTGAAAAATATGGTTGTGAAATACCTCTAGATCCAGATGGTAGACCCAAGGTATATAACTCTGGTGTCGTGTTATACTCCAACGCAGGGTTGCGTAAGTGTCGTGAACAGTTTGAACCCTTCCTACCATACGTAGAGATGGTCGAGAGTGATCCTTCCTGTCGTGGTAAGGTGTATGGTACAGACCAAGGATACCTCCATGCAATGGCATGTTCTATGGACATTGACTTTGTAGAACTGGATAACGAATGGAATAGATACATCACGTGGTGTCCCTATGACAATAGTAATTCGTTTGTACGTACCGCAGTAGATCCACGTACAAAGGATACTAAGATGGTACACATACAGATGCGTGGTGCAGACAATCAGTCAAATGCATGGCATCACACGATTGCAAACAAACCCAAGTCTGATTGGCCTACAATGAATAATGGAACATCTATAGTATGATATATTGCACTGGCATGTCCCGAACCGGTACTACTACATTCTCTGACTTTCTGAAACGTTATCAAAAGAATGTTATACACTACCCCACATTAGATCAATTGATGATGGGTGTTGGTGACGGTGCGTCAGACATTCCGGTGATACCATACTACAAGGAGTTGCATAAGATGAGACCCGACTCTAAGTTTGTGCATCTGACTAGAGAGAACTGGGTTGACAGTGTAGAACCTTACTTCTTACGTAAGAAGGAAAGGACGTATGGAAGTTACACTATGAACTTACGTACAGATGTTTATGGTGCACCACAATGGGATCGTAAGAAGTACCATGATGCTTACAAACGTCACAATGATGACGTGAGAGAGTACTTCAAAGACTCTAAGAACTTTCTAGAGATGAGTATCACTAGTGGAGACACGCCTGACATCTTGGTAGATTTCTTGGGACTACCTCAGAAAGGTTATCAATTCGGTAAGTCAAATGCGAGAGAAAACACATGGAAAAAGTAAAAGCATTCGTCATCACTCTGACCGACAACAAAGAGTCAACAGACGCCGCCTCTGAACTTATACTGTCTAATGGTTTGGTGGGTAATGATTTCGTTGTGGAAACATTTGATGCAATCACTCCGGAACGTGTCGACAATGAGATGATCCTAGAGGATATCACATGGAACTACCCGTGGGATAAAACACAACTTTGTCTAAAGAGTGGGTTGCGTAAACACCCGTACAAGACTGTGGACAGAAAGAAACGTATCGCATGTTTTCTGTCACACTACAAACTCTGGAAACGTTGTGCAGAAGTTAATCACCCCATTATTATTCTGGAACATGATGCGATCTTCACCAGAAAGGTAGACTTGGTGTTGTTGAATGATGTCGGTTATCAAGGTATCTCTCTCAACGATCCACGGGGTGCAACACGTAGATCTGAAGCATACCATACCATTCTACAGACAGTTGAAGGTGTTCGTCCTGTACCAATAATTGATACAGATGACGTACCACAGGGACTGCCTGGCCATTCTGCGTACTACATCAAACCTGCCCTTGCACGTATGATGATCGAGTTGGTCAAAGAGTTTGGTGCATGGCCAAATGACGCATTGATGTGTCGACAACTTCTACCGCGCCGTCTTGGGTGTGTTCATACTTACTGTACTCGGGTTCAAGGAACCGTTTCAACTACGACAACATGAAGACCGCAATCATTGTCGGTGGACAACTACGGTTGGATGACGCCACTCTCACTCTCTCAATCGATTTACTCAAGGATGCGTTTCCTGACGCAGATCTTTTTCTTACCATATGGAAAGATGACTGGAATACTAGACGTGAATTAATAGAGAGTTGGGGTGGTACGGTAGAGGTGATCGATGAGTACGAGATCAACTACCACCCCTATGATGATAACCCCGCAATGCGTAACACATGGAACTGGCAGAAGAAACTAAAGTTCGATAACACCGAACGTCACATTCACCAGACCAAACAGATCCTCAATCATAATCGTATGATGAAGAAGTACGGGGACGGGTACGATGTGATAGTACGGGCACGATACGACTCCATTATTTCTCCTACAGAATCATTTGAATATTACGCAAAGTTGTGTTATAATAAACGTAGTGTTATTTCATTCATGAACTTCGGTACAACTGAAGGTAAACGAAAGATGTTTAATAACTACAGAGACCATGATAATAGTGGTCATACCTATATGGTCTATGATGGCGGTATCATTATACACCATGCAGATGTATGGGATGCGGATTTAGTGGATTCACTACATAATAAGAAAGAGTTACTTGCAGCAGAGTTTGGATGGTATCAAGTTCTGTTAGAGAACAAGAAGGTCAAGTACCGATGTTATGATGGATCTTCTACCATTACACGATGTGTGAAGAAAGGTGATATGCGTATTATTAAAGAGATGATGTCATGAAGTCATATGTGATTACAGTCATGAATATACCGGAGTCAGTGAAGGCTGCGGAACGGTGTATTGAATCGATGCCAGAATACAATGTTGAAATGTACGCAGGTGTTACTCCTGAAGATGACCCTATGCAGATCGCAAAGAAAGAAAATATGTCTCTGGGATGGTTCTCACACATGGACAAGGAAGAGTTTATCTCTAGACGTGACCGATGTGTCTCTGCGTTTCTGTCTCACTACTCTCTCTGGAAACACTGTATTGCCAAAAACGAAGAGATTCAGGTATTCGAACATGACGCAGTTCGTGTCGGTAACCTACCTGAGTTCATCAATTATCAAGGTTGTATCTCTTTGGGTCAACCTAGTTATGGGAAGTACAATACTCCTACGACACTAGGTACAAACCCGTTGACAAGTAAGAAGTACTTTCCCGGCGCCCATGCATACCGTATCAACCCCAAGGGTGCAAAGGCACTCGTTGAACACGCAAAGACTCACGCATCACCTACTGACGTGTTCTTAACTACTGCATGGTTCCCGTGGTTGGAAGAATACTATCCGTGGCCTGTCGCTGCCGTTGATAGTTTCAGTACCATCCAAAATGAGGGTGGATGTTCTGCAAAACATGGTTACAACAAGGACTATAAATTATTATGATTACAGTATGTTGTGTGTTGTGGGGAGACAAGTTCTCCGAAGAGTATGTACATAAACTTAAACGTGCAGTAGAAAGAAACACTACTCGACCACATAAGTTTGTGTGTCTGTCTGATCGTAAAATTGATGGAGTTGATACTAAGATCCTAGAACCCGGCATGACAGGTTGGTGGAACAAGATTCAATTGTTTGATGGTAAGATTAGTGGTCGTATTGTTTACCTAGATCTTGACACGATTATCACATCATCGATAGACTGGTTGATGGACTACAACGGTACCTTTATGGGTATTGAAGATCTTGGTGTGGCAAACTCACATCAACAACACCTCAAGGGTGTTATGCAGTCGGGTGTGATGGCATGGAGATCTGCTGCGATGGATTGGTTACGTGCAGAGTTCTTCTTTACAGGTGATGATGTTCTCAAAAGATTTCGAGGAGATGGGGAGTGGTTAAACTCTGTCATAAAGAAACGTGACCTACTACAACACCTGTATCCTAACAAAGTAAAGTCGTATAAGTATGAAGTATATCCCGACAGATTAGAAGACACATCGATAATCTGTTTCCACGGGAGACCTAGTGTGATACAAGCACAGAACGAATCGGTTACTACTCCGATGAAAACGTATGAACCACAAAGTTGGATTGAGGAATACTGGAAATGAAAGTTTGTCATGTAATCGGTAATGGTGATAAAGCACAATACTTCAAAGAGAAACCCCGTCATGGGATAAAGATTCTTTGTAATATGCCTCCGTTTGAAATGGATCCTAGTGAAGTCTACGCAACATGTATGGTCGACTTTAAGATGATGCAGGCACTCACCAAGGGTGAACTTGCACTGGATCAGTATGAGTGGGTATTGGGTACTAGACCTAGGATCTGGATGTACGAGAGGAGTACGTTCTACCTCAAATATGCACATCGTGTAAAAGAGTTCTACACTGACGTACCTAAGTATGCAGGTAACGCAACCAATTTCAACTGTGGTCACATGGCAGTCCACTACGCAGCGAAGAAACATAAAGCAGATGTTATTCACATGTACGGATTCGATACTATCTTCGACTTCAACATGCGTAGTTACACTGATCTAATGTTGATGAGTGATCGTAGTGATAACAATAACTACCGTTTGTTAGGTAACTGGAGACCCGTCTGGATGCATCTATTTAACGAGTTCCCTAATACTGAGTTTGTTCTTCATCACAACCACGATCACCTGAAGATACCTAAACCTGACAATGTCCGTGTAGAGGTGTACAAGGGTAAGATGAGTAAACTACAGGAACGTGAAGATCCTTCGGATATGTCAAAGTGATTTTTAACAATGAAGGTTACGCTTATCCGGATTACCAAAAGACGGATGCGAGATTATGGAAAAATCTATATTTTCCCGGCCCAGCAGAACGTAACCAGTGGGAGACAGTACTGAAACTCACTCGTAAACGTGACTTCGCCATAGACTTTGGTGGTCATGTTGGTGGTTCTGCTCTCAAGTTTGCAAGTCAATTTAAGAAGGTTGTCTCGTTCGAACCAGTCCCCGCATTGTTTGAGTGTCTGGAAGAGAACACAAAGAACAACGATCAGATAGAGATCCACAATGTCGGTATCAGTGACATCGAGGGTACTGCAACCATCTGGGTTAATAAACAGAATCCCGGCAGTAATGTGATCGAGAACCACCAGACCAAGACACTGATCGAATCTAGATGGAAGAATCCACGTAGAAAAGAACAGTTTGACGAGACTCAACAGATCATTATTAACACAAGAACTATTGATTCATATGAGTTTGAGGACGTTGACTTCATCAAGATGGATACAGAAGGGTACATCATGCAACCCCTGTATGGTATGACTGAGACGTTAAAACGTTGTAAACCCCTACTACAGATCGAACGCAGTTGGGAAGGTGGGAAGAGTGAACAGTCAAACTATCTACAGAGTCTGGGGTATAGATACAACACTACCATAGATCAAGACGATTTCTTCATATAATCCTTGCCAACATCTCCCTAACCCTGTATAATGTACACTTACTATGAATAGAGAACCAAGAATGTTCGAACATGTTGATGTAGATCTGGGGTATAAAGACCTCGACACTACCCAGAGTGAGGATGGCAGACGTTATGTCCTTCCACAAGGCGGTAACTACCCATCCATTACTACAGTGTTGTCTATACTCTCTGAGAAGGGTATCGCAATGTGGCGCAAACGTGTGGGTGAAGAGGAAGCGAATAAGATCTCTTATCGTGCATCCCAACGTGGCACCGCAGTTCACGAATTGATCGAGAAGTATATCGACAATGACCCTAAGTATACCAAGGGTTATATGCCTAATATCCATGCGGACTTTCTCAAGGTTAAAGATATACTAGATACTCGTATTGGTAAAGTCTACCTGCAAGAAGCACCCCTGTACTCTGATCACCTCAAAGTCGCTGGTCGTGTGGATTGTGTCGCAGAGTTCGATGGCAAACTATCCATCATTGACTTCAAGACTTCACGTAAGACTAAACAGAAGGCACACATTAAACAGTACTTCCAACAAGAGACTGCATATGCAATCATGTGGGAAGAACGTACGGGTATGCCAATTACTCAGTTGGTTACTATTATTGCAGTTGATGAGGGAGATCCACAAGTCTTCGTTGAACACCGTGATGATTGGTATCCTAAATTACAAGAGACCATAGATAGTTACTATGAACGAGAAGATAAAAGAAGTGCACGAAAAAGTCGAGAGGATGCCGTTCTCCCAATCTCTCTTTAAGGGTGAACTGACCGACACGCAAAGTATTGCATACATGGTGAACCAATGGTTCATCTTCCAAGCAATGGAACACAACATCTTCCGACATCTACCACATTCGTCTCTACCACGGTGCGACAAGATCTCAGACTGTGTGCGGGAACTCGGTGGTAAGATCGATGGGGATCTTATGACCCAAGGAACCGCAAAGTATATCAACTACATTGTGGGTTGTGAAGACGATAAAGACAAGTGGAACTCTCACGTTTATTTGAACTACATGGCAATGTTGATGGGTGGTCAGATTATTTCCGAAAGTAACCCTGAGATGGAGTGGATGTGGCATTTCTCTGACCGTACAACTGCGATCAAATCTATACGCAAACTCAAGGTTGATTGGGATCAAGTCTACCAAGGTTTTGTATATCATGGTGAAATGTTAAAGGAACTCGAAGATGTGGAATGATTTTATAGAACTCAAAGATGATCTGATACGTACTATGACATTATACTGTGACAGTCCTAATGTGGCTCACAGAGAAGATCTGGGTCACTACAACTGGTTCTGGTCGAGTCGCGTACTAGATATGGGTCATGTAAGTGTTGTTGACAAAAGAGATACTCACGGTATCTGGATGATGCACGTCAACGCATACTCTAAGTCAAAGACTCCGATGCCCATCTATGGGTTCGATGTAGTTTGTTCTAAAAAGAAAGTAACAGGATGTTTCCATGATCTGTCTCCTACAGGATTCAATGACATGAAGATGGAACGTAAACAGGTGGCACGGACACGACCACTTCCCGACTGGGCAAAAGAGATCTTCTCTGAGAACATGATTGCTGCGGGTAACATCAAGGAAAAGGATGAGTGTCTAGAGTTGTGTGCATTTGGTTCAGAGAACCTTGAACGGTGGTTTGACAAGGCATCAAAGATACCTATGTATTCAGTCATGGATGATGCAGAACATTACGAGTTCTGTATGGCACGAGAGAAGTACTGTCACAACCAGTTACAGAACCCCCATAGTTTCAATGTCATGTTGAACCTAGGTTTCCCCGAAGACTACTTAACTGACTTCAAAACAAACAAACAGTTCCCTTATTAATGGTTAGAGTAACTTACAAACATTGGAAGACAGGCATGGTTCTAGAGATAGAAGGGACTATGCCGGATCACCTCAACAACCCCACTTCAGCAAGAATTGTCGTTTTGACCCATGATGGTATATACGAAGATGTTATAAGAGATACCATTATCGAGATAAAACAGTCTAAAAAAACCTAAAAAAATGTCATTTAACTGTTGACTTTGTTCTCAAAACGTGAGATAATTACTATGTAATTTGATGATGAGAGAGAGAATATATGACTGTTACTGCGACTTCCAAACCAATAATCTGCGCTTCTGATAGCGAACTAATGTCCACCCTACCGTACACGATTGAGAGTTACACCTCTTCGTTTATCGACTATGTCCTGTCGTTCTACGGTCACGGTGGTATCTACGACTACGGATACATGTACGATGAGGTAAAACTCGCGACTGAAATCCGTATTGCACGTTCTTCCGTGAAAGGTGCAACCCCCTTCGAAGCTGACTCTATCGATCGCGAGTATGTTCGTGACATCGTTGCGGAGTTGCGCGAGTCCCAGTTGATTAAAGGAGAAATCTAATGAAAATATCAGTTATCCACACGGCGTTTGAAGATTCGCCCCGAGTTGTTGCCTTTGTTGAGGTTGGTAATCGTACGGGTGATGAAGCCCTTGAGTATGCATACCATCGTACTCAGAACCTTGGTGGTTCGTGGAGTCGTAATGACTTTGAACCTAATCCCGACTATTCAGAAGATGTGACCGTCATGGCAGAACTGCCAGTCCACGAAGGTGTGACGTACGGTCTGCGGTCTACCTCAATGGGTGATCAGATGTTAATGGGTAATATAAAATACAAAGTCGCGATGTGCGGTTTTGAAGTTGATCATGTTTATGGAAAGGAGGTTGCAGCTTGAGTTTTTTCACCCTTCCAGTCTGGAACTGGAATGAGTATAAGATTGAGTACCGTTACTATGGTAAACGGGTAATAAAGACCCACGTGTTTTGTGATGCCGAAGGCGAACGCCGGCGGGTTGGTGATACGGTGACTATTGAGGTCAACCGTGAAAAGAGAATTGGAATTGTAATGGAGGTAGTATGAGAACAACAGGAACCCCTTGGTATGCCCGAGGTGAAATGGGCGAGTGGTGTTTAGATCAACTCGAAGATCTATCCAACGATGCGTCTATAGAGAACCAAGAACGTATAGTTGGTAAACTTTGTGAACGCATAGATTATGTAGATGCGGTAGAAGAAGTTTCGAATTACGTAGAAGAGGAAGAGGGGATGGCGCTTATTGTCCCAGATCCTTTCGCTCCTCGTCAACTGTCTTTATTTCCGAAAGAAACGTAGATATGAATATAATCAAACTAGTGTTACCTGCATTCTTTCTGTTATTGATCATCAATGGGATCAATGCAAGCACCTTTGATGATGGCATCACGATGGATAGTTCGTTGGAATATCGATCACAAGACCTGCATTGTTTGGCGATGAATGTTTATCATGAGTCGAGGTCAGAGAACCTTGCAGGTAAATATGCAGTTGCCGATGTAGTTCTGAATCGCGTACGTGACGACAGATATCCAAGTGATGTCTGTTCAGTGGTGTATCAAGGTGAGACTAAACCCTCTTGGAAAGATCCTACCATTCTTGTACCAGTAAGAAATCGTTGTCAGTTCAGTTGGTATTGTGACGGGAAAGGTGATACCGCAACTGAAGTAGATGCATGGGAAGAATCGGTGTATGTTGCTTACAGAATGTTACATGTTGGTAAGTTCCGTGGTATTACAGAGGGTGCCACCCATTACCACACTACCTATGTCAATCCCTATTGGGCTCCATCCTTACAACAAGTAGGGACTATTGGATCTCATATCTTCTACCGTCAAGACTAACGTGCATAAAAGTGTGTGTTTTGACCAAACTAAAGTGCATAAAAGTGTGATTTTTATGACAAATTGGTCTAAGAAAAGTGTTGCTTTTGTTCTCAAAACATGAGATAATAGTACCCTATTGAGATGAGAGATTAAGTTATGAAAACACGATTTGAGAAAGACCAGTTTGTTTGGGACGGTATGTACTTGATGTACCGTGGTAGTCACAGTAAGTCTGTGAACATGGAGGTCGCGAGACCTGACTGTCACCCATCTTGGCACGGTAAGCCACAACCAACTTTCATTGCGCGATTCAAGTACGGTTCTAAGCCTTGGAAGTCGTGGGTCAACTTCCTTTGTAAGACTACTTCGGTTGAAGAATATATCGAGTTGAGTGAAGAATCCTCCCCGATGCAAGCAATGGAATACTTGGGGTGGAAACCTAGAAAGAAACGTCAACCGCCACGCAGTCTGCGTAATGGTTTTGGTATTGAGAGGATAGCATAGTATGAAATTAGTTCTACACACACAGTTCCGCGAAAACTATGGCGCCCATGATTGGGACGGCGAGGGTGAATGCCCGCAGTACTGGAAGATGAAGGGTGGTAACACCTACATCTGCGAGATGGATCTCGAGCAGGCGCAGTCAGAAGAGTTCTATAGCCTCATAGAAGGCTGTGTGACTCACAAGTCTGAGTACGCTGAGGAGTACGTTGTGGGCGAGACTGTGGTAGACCAGTGCGATTTCAAGATCGAGGACTTCTGCGAATCTTGGGAATCTCCGGTGTACATGGAGTTGATCGAGGGCAATAGGTTCTCGTGTGTCCAGTCCACTAAGATTGACTACTCGTCTACTTGCAAGGGTCGTATCTCTACCTATGTGCAGGTAGAAGGCGAACAGACGGACATGTGTACCGTCATCGAGAAGATGGATGGCACAGTTCTTCCGTACAGTGAGTTCATTGCGGAGTTGGAAGCTGCTAAGGCGGCGTGACCAGATAGTTGAAATTAGTCGAACTTTATAGTTGACTTTGTTATGAAAACAATGTTATAATAGTACCCTATTGAGATGAGAGAGTTAATTATGAATAAAAAGTCACCAAGTCCGTTACCCATGTCCTACATCAAGTCTGCCTATCAGCGTTGGAACTATGGGAACGAGATTTCCCAAGAGTGGTGTTCCACTCTTTCCAACTTCGTTTATAACCTGCGTAAGTACTATCAGCACGACCAGTGTGTCGTTCTCTACGCAGATGTTTCAGAGTTCTGGAACAACCCTAACCATGATTTCCACCTTCGATAGGAATACTTTTATGTTCAAGAAAAACATGATCTTTAAGCGCAACGAGACTGACCAGACGTTCACTTACTTCTACAACCGTACTCGTGATGTCTTCACGACACGTATGGAGTTTCTCCAGATGGAAGGTGACACTGACATGGTCATCTGCGACAAGACTTTGTCTGCCCAAGATATCGATGTTCTTTTCAACTCGATCTACGGTGATGAACAGTATGCTTACCATCCGGATCTGAATGTCGCATGATGGTATTTAACGCTCGCGACTTTGTCTATGGCCCTTCACCGTACGGTTATGAGTTCCGAGCGGTGTATCAGGTTATCGAACAGACCAACCCTGATCGGGTTCTGTGCCGTCATTCCAATGGGCAGGAGTATCTTTATCCGGTCACTGATCTGGAGTTCATTAATGAAGGATAAGTTTCTTGACTACTATATGGATATCGCATACTCTACCGCGAAACTTAGTTCTGCAACTAAAGCACAAGTTGGTGCGGTTATTGTCAAGGATGATCGAATTATAAGTATTGGGTACAATGGAACCCCGACTGGTTGGGATAATCAGTGTGAGGATTGGGTACCCAATGATGGCGTGACCTTTAAGGTACACGATGAAGACAAAGACATCTACGGGCATTACAAAACTAAACCCGAGGTTCTTCACGCAGAAGCTAATGCAATCACCAAACTTGCGAAGTCTACCGAGTCTGGTGAAGGTGCAACCCTATTCACGACACACTTGCCATGTATCGAGTGTGCCAAACTGTTATACCAATCAGGAATCGAGACCGTCTATTATGATATTGAATACAATGCTGGTAAAGGAAAAGGTAAAGACTTCCTTCTCAAAAGTGGAGTTCAACTTAAAAAACTGGGGGATGATGTTGAATAAAAACAAATACTTTAAGTATTGTGTGTTGTACCCTATTGCCTTTCTGTGGGATATGGTGTATTATATCATATCTAAAGTCTACCATGCAGCGACATGGATAGATAAAAACGGTGGTAACTATTTGGAGTCCAAGTTCAAGTGAATATCTTTTATCTAGATCCAGATCCTGTCCGATGTGCAGAACAACACTGCGACAAGCATGTCGTAAAAATGATCATAGAATACGCTCAGCTGATGTCTACGGCACATCGTATGGTAGATGGCACAGAGTGGGAAGGTCGTACCACTAAGGGTCATCGTATCAAGAGGTTCTTTCACCCTGACCCTGACTTAAACATGTACCTGTACAAGGCGTGTCATATCAATCACCCGTCTGCAAGGTGGGTACGTGAGTCTGCGGCAAACTACAACTGGTTGTACGAGATGTGGGTTGCCTTGTGTCATGAGTACACCTACCGGTATGGTCGAAAACACCTTAGTCAAGTCAAGTTAGAATACCTGCTGTTGATTCCACCACTGGCAATCAACTCAGAAAAACGGTTCACGCAACCAACACCTGCGATGGCACAGTATCCGCACTGTATTGTGGAGGGCGACTCCCTCACATCATACAGACAGTTTTACTGGGAAGATAAATACGCATTCGCAAAATGGACAAATCGTCCTAAACCAGAATGGTGGAGAAAGTATGAGTGGGAAAGGGGACAGACCGAGACCATACTCGGTTGATTCTAAAACAATGGAAAGTAACTGGGACAAAGCATTCGGTGATAAGTCGAAGAAAACTCCCACGTGGTGGCGTCATGACTGTAAAAGTAATGATGGTGCCAATCTTGCTAACCTTGTAGGTGAACATTGTAATTGGTGTGGTCTAAATGAGAATGGAGAATTAGATTAATGACAGCTTTAAAGATTACTGGATTCAATACCAAAGCAAGAAAGAAAAAGAAACCGTTACCTCGGCGTCAGATCAAGACGTTGATACCAGTCCCAAAATGGGACACCCTAAAGAAGGCGAAGACTGAAGAAGAACAGATCGCTGCCTTCAAAGACTGTGAGGCGTTTGTCCACGGTGAAGTGTCCGAGAAGGAATGGTTGCACTCTATGAAGAAGTGGATCCGCGATCACTCTGGGTTCGATGTAGATATCCGTGCGTTACCAGACATATACATAGTATCTGTTGCTAAACATGGATGGAAAGCGATACGTCTGGGGTTTATGCCAGATTCATACGTTGAGTCTTTGCGTAGGATTCTGATCCCAATGTATGCTCGTGCGGAAGAAACCCGTGCAAATATGCATCGTGAACCACTGATCCACCCTAGTCTTCAAGATCTAGACGAAGATCACAAACTACATCCAGACAAAGTTAAGGTATGGATTGCTGCATGGAAAGATGGGAAGTATACTGACGCTGTGTCTAAGATGTACATCTCCAATATGCAGTCTTATCTCAGGACTGGGTGTTGGCAAGATGACTGTTACGGACTAAACCGTGACAAAAGAATCACCCCGATATGTGTGGCCCTTGCTTATGATAATGAGGGATTTGCGAAACGAACTAAAGGAGTATATTATCCTGATCTATGCAGAGTATGGAAAGGCGAAGGGGTTGATGACTGAGATCATTGAACCTGAACTAAAAGATGTGGTAATGACCAAGAAACGTTTTCAAACCATGATCGAAGATGTGGTGTTGAGACTAGATATGAATTACCTTGATTCGATAATTTACCTATGTGAGAAATACACGATCGAACCTGAAGACTGCAAGAAGTATATCAGTCCAGTCATTAAGGGTAAACTAGAGGCAGATGCAAAACGTCTCCGGTATATCCAACAGGACGATTCGGTATTACCCATAGAATAAGTGGGAGATAGTATGGAATACACGTTTACCAGTGAGAGTGTGAGTGCGGGACATCCGGATAAGGTTGCTGATGCAATCTCGGATGCTGTTGCTACATACCTTATTGACTTCAATGAAAACAACCGTGCGGCGGTTGAGACTTTGGTTACCACCAACATGGTAACACTTGCTGGAGAATACCGAAGTGATAAGTTCGACAAGAATGAGATCGAACAAATCGTTCGTGATGTAGTAGAAGATATTGGTTACGAACAAGAAGGTTTCCATTGGGAACACTTGAAGATATACAACGAACTGCATGGTCAGTCTGCGGATATCGCACTTGGTACCGATGACTTTGGTGCTGGGGATCAGGGGTTGATGTTTGGTTATGCAACCACAGAGACACCTAACTTTATGCCCCTTGCGATCTCTCTAAGTCATGAGATACTACAGGGAGTCATCGAATGGTTACCTTATGGCCCTGATGCGAAGGCACAGGTCTCGGTAGATTATGATACGATAGGTAAACCTCTGCGAGTAAGTAAGATTGTGTGCAGTGTCCAACATCGAGAAGATCAATCAATCGAGTTGTTACGTCATACGGTTATTGGTGTCATTCAACGCATCCTAGGTTACTGGGTAGACGAAGACACTGAGTATCTGATCAATCCTACAGGTCAGTTTATCATAGGTGGGCCGGACGGTGATGCGGGTCTGACAGGACGTAAGATCATCGTAGATACCTATGGTGGATATTGTCCTCACGGTGGTGGTGCGTTCTCTGGTAAGGACTGTACTAAGGTAGATCGGTCTGGTGCATACATGGCACGTTACCTCGCAAAGAACCTTGTGCACTATAAAGAGTTAGGGAACTGTACTGTTCAGTTGAGTTATGCGATCGGTGTTAAAGAACCCACCAGTCTGTACGTCTATGCAGATGGTAGAGTCCGTAATGACCTCGTATCACAGATCAGAGAGACGGTAGATCTCACCCCCAAGGGTATCATTGATCGGTTCAAACTGTTCCAACTTGATCTGACTCGAACCACCAACTATGGTCACTTTGGTCGTACTGATCTTCCTTGGGAGAAACTTGACCTCTTCTAAGAACGCACTGTTACCTTATGGTACTAGTTCAAATATGCCCGCGATTGAGTTACCGGACAATGATATGTTCCTATCTCAACGCGGGTCTCTTGCACGTAATTACTTTGAAAACAAAATAGATCAACTCAATGCAGAATATAAAAGATTGGTAGAGCTTGCCAATTTGAACGAATTGATATATACTGCATCCTATAACTTCACACCTCGGGTAGGAGTGGAGTACCATCTTTACCGTATCAACGGTAAGGTGATTCTAAGTCTGATTGAACCTGAACGTTGGGATCAAGAGTTCTTAGGGTCATATGTATTCACTGCTGATTCAGTTTGGAAAACACTTGCCAAACCGGATTAGTTTTGATACTATATACTATGTCACGTATACAGTGGCAACAAATAAACTAGAATACACATTGTTCATACAAGGAAAAAACATATGTCTTTTGCAAATCTAAAACGTAACCGCAGTTCTATTGGCGACCTAGTTGCCGCAGCAACCCCCGAAACTAAATCCGACAAGAAATCTTATATTGACGAACGTCAGTGGAAACCTACTGTTGATAAAGCAGGTAATGGTTATGCTGTTGTTCGCTTCCTGCCTGGCAAGGATGGAGACGTACCATTCGTTAGATATTGGGATCACGGTTTTAAGGGGCCAACTGGTCAATGGTACATCGAACGATCTTTGACTTCTATTGGTCAACAAGATCCTGTATCAGAAATGAACAGCGAGTTATGGGCAACTGAGTCTGACGACAACCGTGCGATCGTTCGCGAACGTAAACGCCGTCTACACTATGTTGCTAACATCATAGTCGAGTCTGATCCATCTAACCCTGAGAACGAAGGTAAAGTATTCCTTTACACTTTCGGTAAGAAGATCTTTGATAAGGTCATGGACATGATGCAACCACAATTCCAAGATGAAGATCCGGTTAATCCGTTCGACTTCTGGGAAGGTGCATCGTTCAAGTTGAAGATTCGTAACGTTGAGGGATATCGTAACTACGATAAGTCTGAGTTCGCATCACCCACCGCACTGTCAGAAGATGACGAGGTGTTGGAAGGTGTCTACAATAAGTTGTATGATCTTAACGAGTTTACTGATCCTGCTTCTTACAAGACTTATGATGAGTTGAAGTCTCGTCTTCAGATGGTTCTAGGTGAGGTGCCAAGGGTGATACCAACCACTCAGCAGGTAGCACTGGATGAAAGCCTTGAGCCAGCGCCAATGAAATCGAGTAGTGCTCCAACGCCTGCGGTATCTGAAGGCGACGAAGACACGATGTCATTCTTCGCCAAACTCGCGAACGAAGACTAAGCTTCATATGCACTCGCTCGTGTCCCATTGTTCCGAGTCGGGGATCGCATTGATCTTCGACTCTGGACACTTTGATTGACGTTTGATTGATTGGAGGAGTTCACAGAGTTGTCCTGAATCACTATTGGGGCGCTCTGTGAACTACCTACATTAGTAACACTCTCTGTATTGATCGCATTCGTGATCGCATTCTCTTCATTAATTGCCTGCAATGCCTCCGCATTAAACTGTTGACGCAATACCTCAATGTTTTCAGAAGATAGTTTATCTCCCCCTGTTACCTCAGTACCTCCTACAGTCGACACATTGTTTGTCGTTGTATCACCACCACCACTAGGAGTTTCAGAAGAAGAACCCTCTGGTGCATTCAGTCCCGCATACTCATAGACTGAGGCAGGAATTGGATTGAGGTCAATCGAACCTCCACCAATAGTCTTACCAAGTACCTCTATTGAAGGCACCTCAAACGCTAAGAAGTCTGGAGCAGGTAACACTGCCCTGACTATGTTTTTACCAAAGTCCTCAAAGCTAAACCCACTTGCGAAATCTTTTATATCCGTACCGATATCACCGAAGAGGTTGCCAAGCCAATCAACTGCGAATCCAATGAGATCTGATAAACCATCGACAAGAAGATCACCAAGACCTGCGAAAGTAAAGGAGTCTAGTGCCTTCTCTACACCGTCAAACCCAACTAAACCAGCAAACCAACTAATAATGTCTTTGGGTAGGTCTAAGAAGATTGCAAAGAAGTCTACGGCCGCCTTTAAAACTCCACGAATGGCTGCACCAATACCACCCATAATGCCGCCCGTTGACTTTGCAAACTCTTCCGTCAGATTCTGATAGAGTTCGTACGCCACGACAAAGGGCCAAGCAATCCTACCTAGTAGTTTACCAACACCCGCTAAGAACCTCACAAAAGGACTCTTCATCAAGTTCGCACCGAACTCTGTGACAGGCAACAACATCTTCTTGATGTTATCTACAATGCCTAAACCACTGGTTGATATTCCACCAAATAGACCAGATATCTTACTACCGATGTTCTTAAAGAAGTTTCCGATTGACTTGAGTTTATCACCGATGAATCCAAATATAGACTCTATTGGTTTGAAAACGTTTATCCTAAACATCTTCTTGGTCTGTTCAACAAAACTTTTAACAAAGTTGCTTGCAAATGCCGCGAGTCCCGCACCTAAAGTGATGATAGGCATTCCAATGCCTTTGTACGCTTCTTCAGGTTTCAACTTCTCCTCGTCATCTTGAGGAGCAGGTACGAGTCCATCCCTTTTCTCACGGCGTGCCTCGTCCTCAAGTGCATATTGTTTACGCACAAGGCCAAGGAAGTCCTCAAACTGTTCGTTGAGTAACTCAAGACCCGCGAAACTGTCACCTTCCATCTCGATCAGAATGTTAGTGTTATCGACTAACCTACCGAGAGTTTCGTTGGTGCCCATTTGTTCGAGGACTACGTCTTCAAGTGTTATTGCCATGTTTCGCCTTCTCTTTAGCTTCTTTTTCTTCTTCCATTGCTTGAAGTAGGAGAATGGTATGTACCTCTTTCTCCCACGGTATCATCATATCTAGTTCTGTCAATGTATAATTATGATGCCTCTGCAACAAAAAGTTTACTTTAAAATAATTAGAAAGCTCTTCATGTGCGAGGCATATCAAAAAAAACTTTGCATTCCTTTTATTTCAATATCAGAGATTTCACCACAACTCTGACACACCAACTCTAGATCATACTTCACCGATGGTGCGTCTTCGAAAAACTTTGCAATCAACTGAAACTGATCGTTTGTCATAGACTCTAAGAATGCTATAACTGCTTCGATCGGTTCATCATCAATATCAACCTTCTCATCTCCATGAATCACTTCCTTGATACTGGCTGCGATTAATGTGAAACCTACATCATCTGTGTCACTGGGTATATCTTGATAACTAGGGTACTTCATTACCACAGTCACATTATCTGATATCTTAATTACCGGATTTACTTTAGTCTCAGTAACTGCAATCTCGTTCAGTGGGATCGTCACCTTCTGCTGACTCTCACACTTAGGACACTTGATGAGTATTTCACTCGTCTCACCCGTTGACTTAGAACGTAACTGGATAAAGATATACTCCAGATCGAACGTTGTCAGTGACCGTATATCAATGTTTTCCACACAGGCAGCAATTGTATCATGCACTGCGTTCATAATCTGTTTGGGATCCTCTGACGATGATGCCATGAGAAGGATCTTTTCTTCTTTCACAAGGTACGGTCTGTATCTCAATTCCTTTCCCGTTGAAGGGACTGTCAAACTGTACTTGGGTGTTTCATTTAACTTAGGTAGTGCCATTATAAAGCTCCAATATTAAAATAATAAATCTGATATCTTCTTTCCGAGTTTATCAAATGTGTCGTTAACTACTTTTCCTGCCTTCTGTGCCGCGTCTGATGAGACACGAACATTTGTATCAATACTACTTGATCTGTTGCCACTGACTGCATCACCAGTCCAGTACTTGTATGCGAACTCTACGGTTATTTCACTCGTAACACCCTTCCTGTCGTCACTCAGTTGTTCCTGAGTGAAGGATATAGGATATGCATCTCTCAGTACCCATCGATATACCTCACGTCCAGATTGGCGTATATCAACGTCTAGACCCACGTTGATGTTGACAGGGCCAAGTCCTACACTTTTATTAGAGTTGATACCCGAGAAAGAGATACCACGATCCAACTGAGATATCTTGATGTCTCTCATGTACATCTTAGGGTATGCAACTGCAACATGACCTTCTACTGTGTCATCGTACCTAGAAACCATTGCTTCTTGCCAGTCTTCAATGTACTGTCGTGTCAACTGATCATTGAGTACACGGAAGGTCATCGAGACTGCACCATTCGAATACCCATAGGGTACTTTGGTCTGATCTACTCCGATGTTTCTTTCTACCGTCAACATGTTTCTTGAAGGTAATGTGATATTCCGAACAAACAATTCAACCGATTGTTTCTGTTCATTGTTCAGGTTACGAGCAGGTAACTGTACATAATATAGACTAGGATTTGCGTATCCTTTACCTGCGGTGATTTTAGACTTCAAATCATCTACGTTAGGGATTCTCATTAGATCATTTTCCTTGCGTCTGAATATGCTTGACTTCTACCACCTTTCTGCCATTGTGCAGCGGGTAGAAACGTTGCAATCTCCCACTCAGGTGGTGGAATGTATGCGAGTTTGCCCTCTACCTGTTTGGTAAGGTAATGTTTATAACATGGTTTGAAGTACTTCATACTGGAAGTGGTCTTCAAATACTGGTATGACAGATCAAACTTAGTCGACTCATCATACCGGTTGTTGCTTGTGATACCCACGAGTTCGTCTAGAAACTTTGCACGTAACGGTATGGGTAAGTAATGTAGGTTCAACCCATAGAACCCGCCAGGCGCTGGGCCAACTGCGATGATCAATGGAAAGGAATCATAGTAGGGTAGAGTTGCACGATGTTTAGGATCATAGAAGAACATGAACATAGAACCCGCAACATACTTTGCACGTTGTTCTACTGGGTCTTCTCTCATTAGACCACGTCTATTCACACCCATGTTCTGTACTTTCTTACGGAACCACGCACGACTTTCCCGAGTACGAGGTGTGATACCTGCACGGAACGCTTCGAGTTCTACTGTCTTAAATAGATTACTGATGTTTCTTCTCCCACTCTTCCATCATGTCTGACGCTTTATCTGTCCAAACATTAGGTAATACCCCATGAACAATCAACACGAACGCAACCGTCCATGCAAACTTCATGTGATGAAAGTATGTCTCTCTGATTTCGTTTAAATGACTCATGAATCTATTTAGTCTTTTTCTTGAAGGGTTTTAATGGTTTCAATGGTTTTGTTGACTTAGGTAGTATTCCCATTTTACTGAGAGTCTTCTCTGTCCATATCTCAAACGACCAACCTCGATCTAACGCATAGACTTGCGCTGCACCCCATTTGTTCATGTTCTTGACGTAGGTGTATCCCTCATTGATATACCGTTTGGTGCGTCTCTGTCCAGTAGGAGGACGAGTTTGTGCATCTGGTTTGACTTCAACAAGTACAGTTTTACCGTTGTTATACACAATCTTGAGATCCATATAGTAACGATGGTACTTCTTGTCTACCTCATAGAGATAGGGAATCACTACTTCCTCACTTGACCATGACTTCACGTCTTTGTTATCATCACACCAACGGAAACACTGTCGTTCCCACAGACTACGATAAATAATAGTAGTGGGGTCACCCTCATATTTCTTAGTGTTTTTTGGTTTAAACTTTCCTTTATACGCCATATTTTTCCTATAAATAGACAGACAAATGTTACAAAACTTATTTAGGGTATACTAAACATGACAACAGGCCAAGATTCAAGGAATCTCAATCTGCAACAAGATGAAGAGAAAGTCCTTGCGAACTACACCAATCAGGATACTCAGATCGCTGAAGATCCGTCATTAGAAAGTCGTGATCGTGCACGTGATCTTAGATACCCACTTAATGCTGGTTTTGAAACTGCGCCGGGTCGTATTATCTTTACTGCATTCAAGGTTGAACCTTTCTTCAGTCTTGGTGATGAGGTGGACACTAGTGCACGATCGAAATACATGTCCAAGGCAAAAAAGAAACTTGCCGAAATCAAATCTAAAGCAGATAAGAAGTTAGCCGAAGCACTTGAGACAGAGGCAGAAGTAGGTATAATCAAACAAGCGTTAAAGTCATATGAGAATGTCAGTGAAGGAACTCCAATGGGTTCTGTCATGTTCCCTCTGTCACGTGGATTGAAGTATACTGACGGTGTGCAGTACAATGTTGTAGATGTTGGTTTACTTGGTGCCGCTGGTGATATGGGTGAAGCATCAATGAGTGATGGACGATTATCTGGTGCCGCGAAGTCTCTTGCAATGAACGCAATGGCTAAGGCATTACCTCCAATCGCGAGTGCTGCTGTTGGTGGTGCATTAGGTAAATTAGGTGGAGGACTAGGTGGGGGTGCACTATTAGGGGGAATCGCAGGTGGTAATGCATCTGCACAGACCGGTGCCATTGCACAGAGTGCGACACGAGTTGCAACCGCACCTAATGAAAGAACTCTATTCGAAAGAGTTAAGATGCGTAACTTCGCATTTGGGTTTACATTGATCGCACGAGATGCAGATGAGTCAAGAGAGATCAAGGAGATATTGAAGTTCTTCCGTTCCGAGGTATATCCAGAAGCGATCACTGTCGGGACTACACCATTCGCGTACGAGTTCCCCAATGTGTTTCAGATCGATATTAAAAACAAAGATGGTTCAAACCCTGGCTTTAACATACAACGGTGTTATCTAGAAAGTGTTGACACTACGTTCAACGGAACTTCAAGTGGTATGTACGAGGGTAAGGAGTTTATTGAGGTTCAAGTGCAATTGTCGTTTAGAGAGATCTCCGCGATGCATAAAGGCAAAGTCGTTAAAGGAGGATTCTAATGTCCAGTTATTTCGAGAACGTTCCCAAGATTGCATACTTGTTCGGTGATGAAAATGATCCAGTTCAGTTTCAAAACATTGCAAACTATTCAGACCTGATTGACACATACAGTGATGATGCAAACGCATACATCGAGATGGAGATCCGTGACGGAGAAAGACCTGACACATTATCACACCGTCTCTATGACAAGAGTGACTATGATTGGACGTTCTATCTAATGAACGATCGACTGCGAGAGACTGGATGGCCAATGTCTATGACACAGATCATGGAACGAGCAAGTACCGACTTCTTTCAACACTACACATGTAAGATTGCGTTGACCACTGCGGATAGTGCAGCACAGTTCTCTGGTTTATATCAGACAGGTACTGAAGTATTGATCGGCACCAAGAGAGGTAAGGTCATACGAAAGAACCTAGATCTCGCAGAAATTGTTGTCTCTTCAAATGACAACGTTACAGGTTCGGTGACACTTGCCTACCTGACACCGGACAGTAGTGATCCTCTTCAGTTGGGTACAAGTTTGACCAATACAGTCTATGAGTATGAAGGGACACATCATTATGAAAACGATTCGGAAGAACAGAAAGATTTGTTCTTTGATAACATGGATGGGACGGCACCGGTTACTAACCTGCAATGGTTAGTTAACGAAAACGACAAGTCTAAGAGGATAAAGATCATCAAAAAGAACCTAGTAGGACAGTTGTCAGGTGAGTTGAAGAGACTCTTGGCCGCTGACTAATGAATAGATCTCGATTCACTATCATAAATGCAGATGTTGTCCTATCTTCGGGTGCGGAGAATACGGTCATTGACATACGTTCGAACATTATCGAACTAAGTTTCTTTGAGAGTTTGCATAAAGAATATGTAGACGCACGTATCGTTATGTTGGATGATTTTGGTTTCCGAACCGAACTATCCACCACCGGTACAGAGAGAATCAATATCGTTGTTGCGGATGGTAATGACCCCAATGATGCAAAGATATCCAAGACGTTTTTCTTCTCCAAGGTTAACGATGTAGAGAAGACCAACGAACGTTCTGAGATATTATCGATTGATTTAGTAGAGGAACATGTCTATGTCAATGCGATGAAATGTATCAGTAGGTCATATGAAGGTACGTTGGAAGATGCGATTATCGATATCTCTGCACGTGATCTAGGAAAGGATGTTCTCAAAACATCTAAGTTCTTAGGTAGTGCACAGGGGCAACGAAAGTTTATCATCCCTTACATGAGTCCTCTGGAGACTATAAAGTGGTTGAAGGATCGTATGACAACACGTACAGGTTCTCCTATCTACATCTCAGCGGATCTCTATAACAACGACCTCGTGTTCACGTCACTGGACGAGTTGTTACGTACGGATGTTGTCAATGAATCTTTACCCTTACGATACACTGATGCGATGGCATCCGCAGAGGGAGAAGAAGAGTTCAAGAAGATCTACTACCAGATCAATCACTTCGAAGAGACTGACACAGAGGATGCACTTGGACTCTACGAAGAGGGTGCGATTGGTTCGTTATATTCTACACTGGACGCACATACAGGTCAACGGTTTGATACTCACATTTCTGTAAGAGAGATTATTCAAGACTTCTATACCAACGAGTTGATCAGTGAATCGACTAGTCAGAACATCTACGATCCCTCTCTAATTATCGGAGGTAAACCCTCAGACGAATACGATGCAATTGCAATACACCAAGTGACTTCATCGAATACGTTCAATCAATTCAAGAGTTACCACGATGAAACACAACTGATCGATGGTACTACCTTATATGAGTCAAGACTAAAGGTCAAGAACAAAATCATACGACAGATTCTCAAGAAGAATATGATTGACATTGAGATGGATGGTGCATTATTCATAGAGGGTAAAATATCACCCGGCGCAAGACTGCGACTGATATTCCTTAACCCCAATAGTTCTTCTGACTCTAAAGACCAGACTAAAAGTATTGACTCAAAGAGATCAGGAGATTATCTATTGATGAATACCGCACATAATATGTTAGATGAATCCCACACAGTGAGTGCACGATTAGTCAAACTGGGTGATCTACCGAGTGTAACGTTATGAATATTTTAAGACCCATACAGCACGAGTTCTATGGAGACGACCATCGATGGTTCTTTGGTACGGTTATCAATGCACAACCACCAAGTGGACTAGAAGGACGTGTGAAGGTACGTATCAACGGTGTACACAATCCAAGTACAGGTGAGATACCTGAGAAGGATCTACCGTGGGCACAGGTTCTTATTCCTACTACCGAAGGTGGTGTATCTGGATATGGACGTATACCCCAAATCCTTGCAGGGTCATTTGTCTTTGGTTGTTTCCTTGATGGTAAGTCATCACAGATACCATTGATTATGGGTTCTTTGCCTAGACTAGAGTTTCCTACCAACGTTCAATTGGGTAAGACCGGAACAGTGGAGACTAATGCACGTCTACAAAACTCTGTACAGAATCCTCTCGCACAAGACGACATTGCAGAAACATCAATACAACTGCGTAGACAACAGTGTATGAAGTTCTTCCTTGACAACGGATATAACCTGATTCACTCTGCTGCCATTACTGGTGCGTTACAGGGTGTGTCTAGGTTCCTGACCTTTCACGAGGAAGAAACTCCTCAAATAGGTATAGTTTCTTGGGAACGTTCTGATAACATAGGTAGTCGATTCAATGGACTACTTGCATTCTCACAACAGTTCCAACCCACATCCGACTGGAGATTATTCTCGATTCAACTATCCTATGTGTTGTTTGAGTTGAGGAATAGATATAGTTCAGTCAATCGTAAACTGTTAAATACCACAGATATCGAAACCGCGAGCGAAATCGTGAATAGGAACTATGTTATCACAACAAACAATACAGAGATACTCGCACAGACTGCATACGATGAGGCTTTTGAATGACAGATAAACAAAAATTAAAGAGTCTAGTAAACCAGACTTCCAAGTCATTTGACAAGACTTCACTGACAAATGCTGCACAAACTGCGGTAGATGCACAGGTCAACGCCAAGGTTTCTCAAGCAGGTGCGATTGTCAATGAGGTTAATGGTGGAGTCAAGTCACTGACCTCAAAGGTCGACAAGTTTCAGGATGCGTCTGCTAAACTCAAGGGTGTTACTACCGAAGGTCTATTGGATGCGGGGTCTGCGAGTATCGAGAACCTCAAGACTGATGCGGTCAATGCGGTCAAGAGTAAGATCTCAGGTGCATTCGCTGCGAAGGTTGACATAACCTTTGTCCTAGACTCAGATGGCATTGCGATCCCTGACACGTCAAGTCTGGACGTTACAGGGGGTATTTCGGGTACAGTTGCAGCAATCCTACAAGCAATTACAGGACTGGGGAAAGGTTTACCTGATCCTAGTGATCTTGCAGGTGATCTGACCAAGAAGGTGATGGATGCATCTCCCGCTGGTTTGTTACAGGCAGGTACAGATCTAACAGGTAAGATTGGTGCATTCACCTCTACAACGATCAATTCACTTGCGACAGATGCGGTGAGTAGTGTGACAGATGAGTTAACCACTTTGGTTGGTAGTGTAACAGATCACAACCTATCGGTAACTCTACCTAGTACGATGGACAATGACTCAACCTCTCCTACGTTTGGGGAGTTCACTACTGCAACATTTACTTCTTCCAGACCTACAGGTGACAGTGAGTTTTCATCTGCAATCAAGAACGTCAAGACAGATCCACTTGCATCTCTATCAAATGTCATTACCAAGGCACAAGAGATCAAACAGAATCTGGTTGGGGGTGCAAATGATTTCAAAACATTATCTGGTAGTGAAACTGCGTCTGGTGATGAGATCATTTCGTCCACACAAAATCAACAAACCTTGCGTAATAGGTATCAGGCACAAGTAGATCAAAAGAACAGTTTAGTGCAATCAAGGCTTGCCAATGGTGGCGAAACTGGTATAATAAGCTCACTGTCCATAGATACTCTAACTGATATAAACAAACGTCTAAAGGCATTTGCTCCTAGGTTACCAAGAAACGAATACTCACGTGTAATAAAGTTGTCTCAAGGTAATTCACAAGACGTGTCTCTATGCATAGATCTACTTAATCAGTCGACTGGCAAAGATTCACAGACGATACGAACCTTCCTAAAGACCATCGACACTACTATTACCAATGCAACCCGTGGTGAGATAAGTACACAAGTCTTTGATGAACCCTACGTGATTGGTTCGTTTGCAAAGTCATGGTCTAATGGTAAGAACGATCCTATCTTCCCTTACGTATCCTCTGTAGAAGAGTTACAGGCAGAACTGCGTAATGTTCGTAGAGATATCACCGAGGTGGTTTGTCACTGGACAGAAACCCCAACTAACAAGAATATCGGTAGTGAGGAGATCAATAACCTTCACCTAGATCAAGGGTTGAATGGTATCGGTTATCACTATATTATTCGTAGAGACGGATCTATTCAACGTGGTCGACCTGTCAATATTGAAGGTGAACACGCTTCCACGGGTATCGTCAATAATCACAATCGATATAGTATTGCGGTTTGTTTTGTGGGTGGTATCAATGTACCTAGTGAGACTATCAACCTCACACAGTACATATCAGTACAATCCTTGACACGCAGTCAATTCAATTCTTTCGATCACTTCTGTCGTGCATTCTACAATGTATGGCCAGGCGGTCAGGTGTTAGGTCATTCCGACATCGACAATTTGACCAACGATCCTGGCTTTGATGTCCGTGCATATGTCAAGGCAAACTTTGATAAAGACTCCAAGTTCGAGACACCAATAACTAGGGGGCCATTCACTGTGGATGAGATCAACGCATGACAAACTTTTCTGATGAGTACAAGACCCGAGTAGAAAAACAGGGTATTGCGAAAGAGGTTACAGAAGGTATCCCCAAGGACGGATTTTCCGATCCTAGTGGTGAGTATCCTAAACGGGATTACTTCTACGATAATAGTATTAACAAAGCTGCAACTGGTGAGAGAGTCAATAACCTTTCACTGGGTGGCGGAGACTTTGGAGTTGACTTAGATCTACCGGATCAAGAACCCTCTGTCTTTCCTTACAATCAGGTATCTGAAACTCCTAGTGGTCATTCGTTTGAGATGGACGACACTCCTGGCGGTGAACGTGTATTAATTAAACACCGTACTGGTGCAGGTATTGAATTACGTGCAGATGGTAGTGTTGTCATATCAACCCGCAAACAACGTATCGAGGTTGTAGGTGGGGATTCTAAAACTATAGTGGAGGGTGAAGGTGATCTCGTATATAAAGGAAATGTGGATTTACGGGTGGACGGAGATTTTAATGTTTCTGTCGGTGGTGATTATAATGTCGATGTGGCTGGAGATCAAGTTGTTAATGTCAAAGGAAGACGAACCACCACAGTAAACCGAGACGACAACTCGACTATCAAGGGGAACAAAGGTGAACAGGTTGTAGGTATGAATACGTCTACCACTCTAGGTGATCGATACTTGATCACTAAAGGTAACCTGAATATGTTTACCGAAGCATCAACCGAACTCTTGACGGGTGTGGATCTGATTACCACTGCGGTAAACGAGTGGGTCGCTGCGTCTTCTACTGCAAACATAACTGCACGACACGTATCAATGATTGGTCACAAGGGAACGTTTGGTGGCCCTATGATGGACTACTACGGTAAGACTTACGGTGGTATGCCTGGCGGACTGACTAACCTGTCTACCTTCTATGGTTCACTGGTAGGTCGTGCAACCGAAGCATTCCATGCAGACTATGCAATCAAATCAACCTACGCTGACTTTGCGTTAGGTGCAAAGGCTGCGGTCAAGGCTCTAAAAGAAGCACCGTGTGTTGTAAAGCCGGGAATACCAAAACCTGGCATCATGCCTTACGTTCCTCTTCCACCCACTGCACCTCTACCCAACCCTGCAATTGTAGAACTACAGTTATCTACAAGTCGTTATGGTATTCGAGGTGTAAGTGTTGATGATAAGTTGGAAGAGAAGATACTTAAATCAGATGACTATTCCGAGTTGTTTAGTCACGATCCTACCATATCAGAGATACGTTCTAAGTTACGGGATCCGTCTAATCTCAACAACGGTAAGTTCACCAGTTTCCTTGTAGGTGAGGGTAAACTGAACAGTGAGTTCAAGGTTAACATACCTACGAACATAGGACGATCTGCAAACAAGAAGGGTACGATGAGATTCGGACAAGAGTTGATTGGTAACAATCCATCCGATAACAGAAGTAAGAGATTCAAGGTGAATGAGAACACATGAAAATATTAGTTGACCCCAAGTATAATCCCGCAGGGAAAGAGATCAGTTCGTCTACTAGTCTTGCGCCAGGCATTACCTGTGCCAAGTTCCTTGGTGCACTAGGATCACGTACACAGTTTGATAGACTATACAACGACATGTTCAGTGGCCCTATCGATCGTGCACAGGTTGCACGTAATCTAGTTCTCCATGCAAATGCAATGGTCTTGATCTCTACTAACGAAGAGTTTGCACAACATAGATTGATTGTGTCTGACGGTGTATACGAACCCTATCAGGACTTTACTGCGAGCGGATACAAAGGTGAATACCCTAGTGGTTTCAACCAACTGCGAAGAAACGGTCAAGGTATTGGTTACCAGTTGATCGATAAGAACGGTAAGAGTGATCCCCGTAAGAGTTATGATCTCGCAGTGTTTTGGAAAGATTATCTAGACTACGATGAGATAGAACTGGCATATGACACCTTTGATCCTAGTGGTGATCTGGTTGCAAGTATACTAGTTTCTATGCCTAAAGTCAATGAAAACTTTGATGTTTCTTTTGGTTATGATATAAACACCACATTCAACGGTACTTTACAAACTCAGTCCGAGTTGTTAGAGATACTACCCGAATAATAGTATAAATAAAAGAAAAAGGTTTCACTGAGACATGGCAAAAATATTTTCACCGGACGACAAAGACCTCAATAAGAGTCCTAGGGTCACCCGAGAACGTGCATTTTCTGATGTCGATTTGACATTAGACGCACGGGTTGCGCCTACATACTCTTCTGGTGATGGAGATGTCTTACGTAAAGTGGATGCGGCTGCGGTAAAACAGTCACTCAAGAATCTATTGTTGACCAATCGATTCGAGAAACCGTTCAGACCCGCATTTGGTGGTGACCTTGGTGGTCTATTGTTCGAGATGATGGACGAGACTACTGCGGATAAGATGATTCAACAGATTCGTGCTTCTGTCAAACGTTTTGAACCACGTGCAATCATCACTAATTTAAAGATAGTTGCAACACCAGATTACAATCAGATATCGGTAGTCATCGAGTTTAGGGTAGTTAACTCACAGGTATCAGATACATTACGTATTAAGATCGCAGACGGTGGCGGTGCAATACCTGTTGTTCTACCGGTCACCGCAACACCGGTACCAGATGAGATTTTATTGTCTGAAGCTGGTTCACGTCTATTGACATTTGATGGATTGTTGTTAAGAACAGACGAACTTGGTATCATTCCTGGCGCAATCTTGACAGTATACGATCCATTTGAGTTCCAGTTATTGACAGAAGATCCTAATCCAGCGTTAAACGAACTAGTATTAATAAATGAAGATGCATAAGAGGGTACTATGACAAGAAGACAATCTCGAAGATCGGACTATATTGAAATGCGGATGGAACAGTTATCCATAGAACGAGACAATCCGAATAACAACGAAATCGATTCTGCATGGTATCAAAGAATAATCCAAGAGTTAGATTGGGCACAACAAGCAATTAATAAAACAACTAAACGTAATTGTTTTATGGAGACAAATTAAATGGCAACAACAATCAAGTCGACAGAGTTAGACTTCGATGGAATTAAAAACAATCTCAAGTTATTCCTTGCACAGAAGGAAGAGTTTGTTGATTACAACTTCGAAGCATCTGGTGTCTCAAACTTACTGGACGTGCTTGCGTATAACACGCATTATAATGCACTACTTGCAAACTTTGCATTGAATGAGTCCTTCATATCCACTGCACAGTTGAGATCTTCTTTGGTAGGTCTTGCGAGTTCACTTGGGTACACGGTATCTTCTCGCAATGCAGCCTTTGCAGTTCTAAGAATGTATCTGGACTACTCGTCTGACGCGGCTCGCCCTGCATCTATCTCTATGCCTAAAGGTTTTCAGTTTACTAGTACGGTGGACAATAAGACGTTTACATTTAAGACACGAGATGTATTGACCGCGACCGATGATGGTAATGGTCTGTACTACTTTCAGGTCAACGCGAACACCAACGTTGCAGTATACGAAGGAACTTCAAGAACTAAAAACTTTATTGCTGGCCCTGTTTCAGAGAACGACTCATATGTTATACCTGAGTCACGATTAGACCTTGACACAGTAGAGGTTAGGGTGTATAATGACACTTCGACTTCTTCATATGATGTCTATACAAACCTAAACACCACCACTAATATCAGTTCCTCATCTAAGATCTTCGTAATCAAGGAGACTCCAAATGGATCGTATGAGATTACTTTTTCTAACGGTACTACCTTGGGTCTTTCTCCTCAGTCTGGGAATAGAATCGAGGTCATCTACGATATCACCGGTGGCCCAGAAGCAAACGGTGCAAGAACGTTTACACCTGGCTCGGGAATAAATGGTAAAGAGTTACAGATTACCACCACGACTATCTCTTCTGGCGGAACTCTCAAAGAAGACTTGGAGTCTATTCGTAAGAATGCACCCTATCAGTATGCTGCACAGAATCGTGCAGTGACCGCAGAAGATTACTCTTCGTTGATACTACGTGAGTACGGTAACGTCATTACAGACGTGAAGACATGGGGTGGTGAGGATAATATACCTCCTCAATACGGAACAGTATTCACGTCACTTGTTTTCTCATCCGAAGATGCGACAATCAAGCAGACAACTAAGGATGGTATTCGAAGACTGTTAAAGGATCTCGCAGTAGTTACTTTCAGTCTAGATTTTGTAGATCCTATTGAGACCTTCATTGAAGTACAGACTTTCTTCCAATACAATCAGAACCTGACTGCATTGAACCAATCATCGGTTCAGAACAACGTCAAGACAACCATGCAGACTCATTTCGATGCGAACCTCGGTGACTTTGATCAGTCATTCCGGCGTTCTAATCTGTTGACAGAGATAGATGATACAGATCCTTCTGTCCTATCTTCTCGTGCAGAAATCAAAATGCAGAACAGATTAGTACCTATAGTCGGTCAAACCAATTATAAAGTGTACTACCCAACGTCAATTGCTGCACCTGACGATACAGTACACACAGTCTTATCAAAGAACTTCCGATACAAAGGTGACACTTGTTACCTGCGTAATCGTCTGAGTTCTAATGTCCTTGAGTTGTTCAACGTCAATACAGGTAAACTTGCACTTGACAATGTAGGTACCTATGATGCAGCAACGGGCACATTGAACTTAGAGAACTTTATTATCAGTATGACAAGTGGAGACCACGTTAAGATCATTGCGACTCCAGAAAATCAGGCAACAATATCGCCTCTGCGAAATAACATTCTAAGATATGACGCTGCGTCATCATTTGCGAATGCTATCCTCACAGATTCATTATAAATAGATAAACAAATAACAGAGTGTAAGTTTCATGGGAACCAGTTCAATAACATCTGACGGTAGAAAGATCCTAATCAACCAGTTCAAAAAGAGTTTGGACGGGGATAGTGATACGTATTATATTGGTCTTTCCGGTAGAGATTCATCGTCTGCGGGATTACATGACCAATTGTTGACAAGAAATGAAATGCATTTTGTCAAGTCAGTCAGTGCAAACAGTTTTGTTGTAGAAACAAATGACTGGATCTCCGGTACTGTTTACAGTCGATACGACAACAACGATACTACTCGTAGTGCATTCTATGTCGCAAACAGTAAGAACGAAGTCTTCATTGTAATAGAACAAGGAAAGAACAGTACAGGTGTCTCTACAGCTTCAACGGTAGAACCTACTGTCGAAATTGCAACTGCATACAATGGAATACAAAAAACTTTCCCTACGGGTGATGGGTATCTCTGGAGATATCTGTATAAGATGTCCGGTAGTTCCATAAACAATTTCAAAACAACTGACTTCATGCCAGTACAAGTGATCACCGGTGTAGGTACCATCGCAGAGACTATCGAACAGAAAAGTCTACAGAGTAACGCAATCGGAGGAGAGATCCTAGGTATTGCGATCGAAGACGGTGGGTCGGGTTATCAATCTGCTCCACGAGTAGATATTGAGGGTAATGGTGTTGACAGCGATGGTGGTAATCCCAATGCAACGTTCACCGCAACCATTGCTGACGGTAAGATTGTCAAGGTTGAAGTTGATTCAGATAAGTTCAGCAATATACTACATGGAAGAGATTTTGACTATGCTAAGGTCAGTGTCTCGGGTAACGCAATATTGCGACCCATCATATCACCCAAGGGTGGTGTCAATAAAGATCCTGTGGCGACTCTTTGTGCAGGTAAAATCATGTTGCAGAACACGATCGCAAATGATGAGGGTAATACATTACCTCTTGCGGATCCTGGCAATGATTTCAAACAGGTTACTCTTTTAAGCAACATCAAGAACATGGGTGCAGATACTCCATTCACCGGTAGCGTAGGAACTGCGATGCATTCCTTTACAGTAAGCGGTGGTTCTACTACCTTTAGTGCAGATGAAATCTTCGAGACCCCGGCGCAGGTTCGAGGTAAGACTTTCTGGCATGACGGCCCAAACAATCGAGTGTACTATGTACAGACCGATTCTACAGGGTATGGGGAGTTCACCACGAGTCAAACAATCACTTCATTACTTAATACAGCAACATCATGGCAAATTGATGCGATTGTTCCACCAGATTTCGACAGATATTCAGGCGATTTAATGTACATAAATAGCCTCAACAACAGTATAATACGATCAGGCACACAAACCGAAGATTTCCGAATCGTAATTGATTTGGGAACAAAGTAAAGGGACAACAATGGCAACTACATTTACATCCGCTACGTTAGGTGGTACTTATGATGACGATCTCGATCAAGATAAGGGATTTCATCAAATATTATTTAACAGTGGTAAGGCACTCCAAGCACGAGAGTTAACCCAACTCCAAAGTCTTATCTATCAAGAGATAGGTCGTTTTGGACGCAACATCTTTAAAGAAGGTGCTGCAGTTAGTTCTGGTGGAATGGCAATCAATGCAGCTCACGAGTATGTGAAGATTGCATCTACGAACGCGGGTTCTGCGTTTGCAGATATCCCTGTCGATACGATATTCCGTGACGATGTCACTGGACTTGAAGCCAAAGTACTTGAGGTGCAACCACGAAACACTGGTTTGGGTTTCACGTATGATACCTTATATGTCCAATACATCAACACTGATCAATCTGTTGTTGCCGGTCTACCTGATCGTTTCGGTGACAAAGTTACTTTGTTTGATCAATCTGGTTCCGGTTACGAGTTAGTTACTGAGACTCCTAATGCATCTGGTCGTGGCGTACGGTTTGACGTTGCAACAGGTGATTTCTTTGTACTGGGTCGATTCGTAAGCGCAACAACACAACACCTTATGATAAGTCCATACACCCAATCCTTTACTGGGTCGATTGGATTTAAGGTTGTTCAAGAAGTTATATCTGTAAACGATGACGCTTCCCTATTTGATAACACAGGGGGTGTAATTAATAATGCATCTCCGGGCGCAGATCGATACAGAATAACTCTGACACTATGTGATCAAGCAACCATCACAAGTGACGAAACTTTCGTATTCCTTGCCAATGTCGAGAACTCTAAGATTGTTGAGGAAGTCGATGAGGGTGATGGATACAACAAGATCAATGAACTCATTGCACTACGTACCGAAGAAGAGTCGGGAGACTACATTGTCAACCCATACACCATTCACTTTGAAGATGAGGTTTCGGGTGATTCCTCTCTGGAATTGGTTGTATCAACTGGTAGTGCATACGTTAATGGTTATAGAGTAGAAACTCCATCTCCAGTTAAACTGAGAGTACCACGTCCTCAGACTACAGACAACCGTAACAACGACATCGTTCCTATTGAGTATGGTAACTACTTCCTTGCCGATTCGGCTCGAGGACTGCCTAATCTGGATATGACCACAGTCAACCTCAGTACTAGTCTGACCGATCCGAGTAGTGGTATTATTGGTACTGCAAGAATCCGTGCGGTAGAGAAAGGTAGTAGTCTCCCCAACAACGGAACCCATAAAGTTTATGTCTTTGATGTCAATGTTGACTCAGACAAGTCCATTGCTGACACCAAGTCAATCGGTACTTCTACGACCAACCTGTACAAGTTATCCACTGCGATCTATGGTTCGGACAGTGATGTACAGTTATATGGCACACAAAATAATACTTTGTTGATGCCTTTGAGTCAACCTAGACTCCAGTCGATGTCTGATATTGTTTTGAAAGTACAACGACATGTCGGAAGTAAGACGGTCGCCTCAAGTAAGATTGACATCTCTTCTGTACTGGGTACAGGGGAATCCTTTGTTGACACCACCAATTGGGTGGTTGCGTCTTCTACTCGTGGTTTTATTCCACACACAGTCAACGGATCCAATGGCGAGATAACTCTCTCAGACGTTGCAGACGGTGTTGTTCTTGAAGTATTATACTATGTCCAGAAGACTGCTGCGGTACGTACCAAGACAGAACTGACAGGTATTACTGACACCTTAACTAAACAGACTGGGTTCGATTTACAAAACTCTGTTGCATATCACTACTATGAGTTCGGTCATGTTGATGTAACAGATCTAGACTCTGTGCGAGATGCCGTGTCTGTTGGTCTGGATGTGATGAACAGTTTCATACTAGACGATGGTCAGAGAGACAATTACTATCAACGTTCACGTCTAATCCACAATGGTGAAGACAGTGCGCCATCTACTTTGTATGTTAACTATAAGAGACTACGTCACAATAACGATGGAGACTTCTTTGCTGCATCGTCATATAACACTTTAGGTTATACTAATATACCTACTCATGTTAATCAGACTGGTGACGAACTAAGTCTATTCAACTATCTCGACTTCCGTTCAGATAATGACAATGGTACGTTTACTAATATCAACTATCTTCCTAAGAATGGAGATAATGTAACCGCAGACATTAGTTACTACTTGGGACGTGCAGATAAACTGTTGCTTACTCAAGAGGGTGAATTGCAGTTGTTGATGGGTAACCAAGCAGCAGATCCACAGTTCAAACCTACACCAGATAATGTGTTAGAGTTATATAATATTGTATTAAATCCTAATACTTTAAATGCTAAGGATTTATCTTTTGTACCTTTAGAACATAAGCATTATACTATGAAAGATATTGCTGCTTTAGAGACAAAGGTAGATGTTTTAAAAGAAGAGACAGCTTTATCTATACTGGAGTTAGAGAACCGTTTAAACGCTTCTTTGGATAGTGCGGGTGACGAAAGAATAGAGGTTGCTATCCAAGTGGACGGTAACAATGATCATGTCTCATCTGATACTGAGAACGAAGATTACGCTGCATCTTTAGACCCTGAAGCGCAGGTTATCCATCCTAAAGCACAAGAAGAGAACGTGCGACTCCTGTTCAATAATAGTCTATCAACAGGTGTCACTAAGGTTGGTGATAACGTATACCTGTCTTACGACAGCGAAGAGTACGCATTCCAGAGTCTTGCGTCCAACCACCTCAAGGTAAACCCATTCGGTCAGGTATCCAACACAGGTACACTCAAGATGTCACCATCTTCGGATGAGTGGAAAGATACTTACTCGAATGCAAACCGTGCAATTGAAGGTACAGATAAGTTATCTACCGATCAAGCGTTCGTATGGAACGCATGGCAGTGGAACTGGCAGGGTCGTGACACAGCGATACCGGTATCGCCCAAGAGGAAAGGAGAGAGTGGTCTTGCTTTCTCGCAACGTAAGGCGATCACCAAGGCAATAATAACAAGACAACGAGTACTCCAATCTGCCTCACTTCGCCAACGATTTGGTAAGAAGTATGTCGATCTTGCACTCGTCCCATTCATACGTTCACGTAAGGTATACTTCCACGCGAAAGGTCTGAAACCTAATACAAGATTTACTCCATTCTTTGATGGATTCAATGTACAGAACTGGTGTCGCGAAGAAGCAGCGTTTATTCGTTGGTCTGATCGGAATGAAGACATTGGTAACCGTTATGGTTATGCAATCACCGAACACCCAAGTGGTAAGTCTGATTTGATATCAGATGTTAACGGTGAGATCATCGGTTCATATTTCATTCCTTCGATCCGTGTGGCAAAGTCTAAAGAAATAAGAAAATGGGGTAAGAAGTTAGATCCCAACAATTACTATAACGAAGGTTCTGGTCAGAGATTCCGTGCAGGTGTACGTGAGTTCATGTTACTAGACATCGACACACCCGATTGGGGAGAGGCAGGATCTAAGGCGTTTGCATATTATGCATCGATGGGTATAGCATTACATTCCATTACTCACTGGAACTGGAATCGTTATCCAGACGCACCTAACCCTTTCTCGTGGTTAAGTAAAAAACAATCAGTTCGCTTGACCAAAGAACAGAAGAAACAACTAGATTTGATTTCTGCGGGTGGTGTAAACCTTTCTGAACCTAAACTTGCGGGTCTACACGGTACTAACGATGCGGGTCTGACTATTGCACAGTTACGCAACATTGACACTGCTAATCAAATGTCTGGTGTTCTGTCGGATTATATTGGTGTGGATCTTAACCACCAAGCGTCTACGGAAGTCAATCCTATCACACCGCCTGAGAACCCAATGTCACAGACGTTCTATGTTGACAACCCATATGGATTGGTGTTGACCAAGATTCAGTTATACTTCCGTTCGAAGGATACTGGTGATCTTCCTGTGTCTATACACATACGTCCAGTAGAGAATGGTAAACCTTCTCAAAACGTTATCGTGCCAGATTCTCATGTATTTAAGAACCCTGGCGATGTTGACGCGATTGGTACTTCACCTATCCTCTCAACGGTACAGTCTAGACCTACAACTTTTGAGTTTGATGAACCAATTCACTTACAACCTTGGAAGAGATATGCAATCGTAGTATCATCTTCGTCCACTGGATATGAGTTGTTTAGTGCGACCGCAGGTAATCCTGTATTAGGTTCTTCGGTCAAACGTGTAACTACACAACCAATTCCAGGCAGTCTGTTCCTACCACAGAACGGTACTAACTGGTTGGAGTCTAAAGATCAAGATCTAATGTTCCGTCTGATTCGTGCGAAGTTTAACCAAGGTGGCGGTTCTTTGATATTGAACAATGCAGATCTTGCACCACGTGAATTACCCGAGAACCCATTGTTGACTACTGGTGGATCTCCTCGTGTATTTGTCCAACATATGTGTCACGGTCTTCGTGTAGGAGATACGGCATCTTTGGATAGTGCTGCAGGATTCTTCGGTATCACTACTGGCGCATTCAATACTACTCATACTGTTGCACAGGTTGACGCACACGGTTATACTATTGATGTTGACAGTGCAACCTTCGGTGGATTCGGTGGTGGTGAAAAGATTCGATCTCAAGGTAACGTTGTATTTACTACTGCAAACCTTCAGTTAGAGAACTCTATACCACGATCTACTTCCATTGATGTGTCTGCGAAGTTTACTTCTGGATCAAACATTAGTGGCGGAGAGACTCGTTTCGTTCAAGATGCACAATACTCACGCATTACTCCTGAAGAGAATGTTGAGTTTGATACACCGCGTACGATCTACAACGCTGCATCCGAAACGGCTAATCTTGGTGCGGGTGTGAGATCTGCATATATCAAGGTAGACTTCAAGTCAGGAGATGATTATGTTTCGCCTATCATTGACTTACAGAGATCTTCTTTGATTGCTGCGGGATATTGTCTGGATGATCCATCCGTGACTCCTCATCTCCACCCTGTCGCAGAGACTGCACCAATAGGAGGTTCAACTGCGTCCAAACATATTACTTCACCAGTTACATTACCAATCCCTGCGGTCGGTATTGATGCTCGTGTAGGAATAAATCTACCAGAGGGTGCAGACGTTGATTTCTACTTCCGAACCGCACAAGCGGATCAGGACATCACGTTGCAACCTTGGATTCTACAAGAACCTAGAAACCCTCTAGTAAACAGAAATGATGGAGAGTTTGCACAGACGGAGTATCTTGCTGGTGGTCAAAATGGTACAATGAAACCATTCAACCAAGCGCAGACTAAGTTTGTCATGAAAGGTGGTTCAAAGAATCCTTCTCTGAAAACTGTATCAATCAAGTACCTGTCACGATAAATTATGGGCATAGATAATTATGTACCAGTGAAAGGTCACCCCCACTTAGTCCGAGACACAGAGAGCAACGCTATTATTAACACCAATAGCGTTGCGATCTCTCAGGGTATTGCACGTAAAAAACATCGTCAATTAAAGGAACAAGAAGAGATGACACAAAAGAATCGTCTTGATAATCTAGAAAAAGATATTTCAGAAATCAAGCGTTCTTTGGAATTGTTAATTTCTAATATGCATAAATAGTAATACAAAAACTGAAGTTGCATTGGGAATTAAAAATTAATGTCTTACAGACCCTTAAAAAGTTTATCTGGTGGTAAACTTCAAGAGTTTACTCTTGTAGATGAAGACTCTATCGCCTATCAGGCAGGACTTCATCTCGCAGGTATGGATTCTGCTGACACATCCGCACTTTCCCGATTCAATCAGGGTAGTGAGTTAGTAGGTACTTTCTCTAACACATTCTTCGATGAAACATCTAACGATGACCCTCTAGTTATCTCTACAGAGTTTCAAGTTGTCACAACTTCTAATGTTAACAACGGTATTCATACTCACACTTCTTCTGGTGGTGGTTTACCAGAAACCGTTTATATCGGTGACACTCTAGAACTTAATATCATATTAAATGCAACCGAAGCGAATGGTGGTGGTTTTGAAACTATCGGCATGAACGCAACGACTGCGGGTAGTGCAACATTCAGTGAGACTATCAATGGTACTCCCGCACCAACTGACATTGCAGGTGATGGATCAATTACATGGCAAGACTTTGTAGATCCTACTCTCAGTGGTGAGTATCGTGGAATCTATCGTTACACTCTGACTTCGGTTGGTTCGATTAACATCTCTGTACAGACCAACTCGGTTGATCAGAATAACAATACAAATGCGGCAGACTTGTCAGTAACCTTACCTACTATTGAGGTACAGGAAACTCGTCCACCTACTAGTGTATCAACTGAAACTGATCTATTTCAGAGTCCTTCCGAGGATCTTCCTACCAGTAGTTTGAAGAGAAACCCAGTTTACTGGCAGACTCAACCGCAGGGTGTAAAGGAAATGTCCGACAGTGAGTTGGATATTCTTTGTACTAAGTTTGCTCGTAAGATTGTAAACAACGAATTGCCTGGCACATTCCGTCTATCTGATGGTTCGCCTGGCGTTGGGTACTTTAAGTTCATTGAGAACATGTTCACTGATACACGTGGTGACGGTACCAACAACTATTATCACATATGGATGAAGGGTTCAAGTACACCCATTCCTCCTAAGCGTCAACCAATTTCTATCTTCAGACAGAACGGAGTGTTCGCAGGTCTGAAGGCATTGTCAGAACCAGAGATTCAGTACACCTTCGGTGAACGAGTCAAAAAGTTGATCATGTCTACCGGTATTGGTACATATCAATTAAGATCCTCATCTCAGGGTACACCAACTGCGCTCGGTACATGGGTACCACGTGGTACTGCACTCGATACTAGAAGAACATATTTCGATGATCCTGGCTATACTGGTGCTGCACCATTTGATCAGGACTACACTGGTTCATATATTCCCGACTATGAAACTACCTTCGTTGGTAATTACGAACAGAATTATCAATCTGAGTTTGTTGGTAACTATGTCGGTTCGTTTATCTCCTTATACACTGGAGACTACGCAGAGGGTTACACGGGTTCTTACGAAACCAACTTTGCAAAGAATTACTCCGGAACATTTGACGCAACATACGTTGACAACATTTACAGTGGTAACTTTACTCTAGGGTACACCGGAGACTATACTGGCGCAGATGTGACAGAACAGTTCTCTAATGTATATTCTGGTTTGGCTGCAACTGAAACCTACTCCTCAATATACGTTGAAGAAGAGTATACCGGTAACTATGCCTCAGACTATGAAACTAGTTATGAAGGAGCGTTCAGTAGCACTTTCATTGCAAACTATGCAGATACAAACTACGTATCCGAATACGAAAATGTCTTTACTGGTGATTACCAAGACATCTTTACTGCATTGTTTGTTGGTACTTATGAATCACTCGCATACGAAGCTGCATACAGTGAATCATTTATTACAAACTATCTGAGTGATTTTATCAGAGATTATACTGGTGATTACACAGGCGACTATGAAAGAACAACCGCTGTTGATTTCACCGGTGAATATGCTGGTGATACTCAAGAGACTTACACGGGTGATTACACTGGTACTATTGTAGAACTTTACACCGGTGAATACGTACGTGATATTTCAGAAACATATACTGGCGAATATGGTCGTATTCAAGAAGAGTTGTACACTGGAGACTACGAAGGTGATATTACCGAGACTTACACGGGTGACTATACTCGTCAAACACCTGTAATATACACAGGTGACTACGAACGTGCAGACCCTGATGTCTATACCGGTAACTATAACTCTGCGATAGAAGAACAGTACACTGGAGACTACGAAAGAACTCAGGAAGATAGTTACACTGGATTGTACTCAGGTGACATCTCAGAAAACTATACCGGTGACTATGAAAGAGAAGATGAGGAAATCTATGAAGGTCAGTACATCCGTGAGGTCGCGGAGAACTACACTGGCGACTATAGTTCTGAAATCATTGAGATCTACACTGGTAACTATGAAAGAACACAAGTAGACAATTACACCGGAGAGTATGAACGTACGACCACTCAAGATTACACTGGAGATTATGGTCGTATTGAAACAGAGGGTTATACTGGTGACTACGAAAGAACAGACGCAACTCTTTTTGCGGGTGCATATGAAGGAAATGTTACTGAGAATTATACCGGTGACTATACTCGTCAAACACCTGTAACATACTCTGGGGATTACACTGGTGAAGTGGCGGAAGATTACACAGGATCGTATGTTGGACTAAATCAACGTACATTCTCTGGTAACTATACTGGCATCCCTACAGAAAATTACACCGGAGATTATACTGGTGCTACCGGTGAGGTATACAGTTCTTTATACACCGGTGAAGTCATAGAACAATATACTGGCGACTATACGGGTGAAACACTCGAAGATTATACTGGTGACTATACCGGTGAGATCGCAGAGATTTACACTGGAGATTACCAGTCCAATATTGGAGAATCATACACCGGTGATTACGAAGGTATCATCGTTGAAACCTATACAGGTAACTACACCGGTGAGATTCCAGAGAATTACACTGCACAGTATACGGGTGAAATAGAAGAAACCTACACCGGTGAATATGCAGGTGCAGCGCAAGAAACCTATACCGGTGATTATACAGGTATTCCTGTTGAACCTTATACCGGTGATTATACAGGTGTAGTTGCAGAAGCATACACTGGCGAATATGGTGGTGAAGCACTAGAAACCTATACCGGTGATTATACTCGCGATACCCCTGTTGAATATTCAGGTAATTACGCTCGCACTGATATTGAGGTCTATTCTGGTAACTACGAAAGAACTCAAGTAGACACATATACCGGTGAATATGGTCGTATCACTGCAACCACATATACTGGGGACTACGAAAGAACTCAAGTAGACGTATACACCGGTAACTATGAACGTGTACAGACAGACGGATTTACGGGTGACTACGAACGTGTACAGACAGACGTATACACTGGTAACTATGTGCGAGATGACGGTACCGTGTTCTCTGGTGACTATACAGGTGAACCTTTAGAGAATTACTCCGGTGATTATACTGGTGCACCTGCCGAGAATTACTCTGGTGATTATGAAAGAGCAGATCCAACTAATTTTACTGGTGATTACGGTGGCGATGTAGTTGAAAACTATACTGGTGGATATACACGTACTCAAGCAGACTCTTACTCTGGCAACTATACGGGTGCGCCCGCAGAGATTTACACTGGTGACTATGAACGTGATCAGACTGATCCATACACAGGTAACTATACCGGTGCAGTAGAAGAAGGGTATACCGGAAACTATGATCGGACTGAAATAGAACCATACACCGGTGATTACATAGGTGAGGTTTTACAGACCTATACTGGTAACTATAACAAGACTTATGCGGGTACCTACGCAGGTAACTACACGGGTGTTGCAATAGAAGAATATACTGGTGATTATACTGGTGCTCCTTCCGAGAACTATCAGGGTCAATATGCTGGTACTACTCTAGAAACCTATACTGGTAACTATACCGGTGTTCCTACCGAACCTTATACCGGTGACTACACTGGTGATGTTATTGAAGTTTATACAGGGGACTATGAAGGTGCTCCTGCTACTCCTTTCACAGGAAACTATGTTGGTGCGCCTGGCGAGAATTACTCCGGTGACTACACTGGTGTTCCTGTTGAACCTTATACGGGTGGATATCAAGGTGTTGTTGGAGAAAACTACACTGGTAACTATACCGGATCCCCCGCAGAGAATTACACCGGTAACTATACTGGTGCACCCGCAGAAAACTATACCGGTGAATATACAGGTGCAGTTCTAGAAACCTATACCGGCGACTATGAAGGTGGTGCGTTAGAAACCTACACCGGTAACTATCAACGTACTCAAGTAGAAACGTATAGTGGTAACTATACACGTATTCAAGCAGACACCTACACCGGTAATTACACACGTGTTCAGACTGATAACTATACCGGTAACTATACTCGTGATGCGAGTGAAACTTATACTGGTAACTATGATGGTGCCGTTCAAGAAACCTATACTGGTGACTATGAAGGTGGTGCAGCAGAAACCTATACCGGTGACTACACTGGTGGTGCAGCAGAACCATATTCTGGAGATTATACCGGTGTACCCACAGAGAGTTATACTGGCCCTTATACTGGACAAGTATTAGAACCCTACAGTGGCGATTATGAAGGTCAGGTTACTGAAAATTACTCAGGTGATTACACCGGTGCCGTAGGAGAAGCGTACACAGGTAGTTACACTCGGACGCAAATAACACCATTTACGGGTGACTATGCAGGTGTGGTATCCGAAAGTTATACAGGATCTTACTCACGTACAGCTCACCAATCATATACTGGAGACTTCACTCGCGAAGAGTTAGAAGAATATGTTTCCTCGTACACTCGTGTTGGGGGTGCAGCATACATCCAATCAGGTGGATCATACGTTGGTGATATAACCGCAGAACTAACATCCATCAGAAACCACGGTAGTGGATCTTGGTTTGTAATGGAGTCAGGTTCCCATACCGTTACCTATTCTGCACTATACACAGGAACAGAGATTTACAAAGTATCCTCTAGTGGCACTACAACGACTGTAGTTAGCACAACCAGTGGCCCATCTAACGGAACCTTTACTGCCAACCAAGGTGACAGGATTGTTTCAACCGATCCATCTAAACCTATTCATCTATTCGTTCAGGATAAAGGTCATGCAGTTGCACCTGAGTCACTAGAGGGTGAAGACTTTCAGGGTTATATGAATAGAAATAACCCAGGCACTCTCAACTTCTATTCTAAACATGAAGCTCGTGTAAAGATCTTCAATCCTGGCAATTCGAATGGTCGTGGATATGATGACCAATCAAACCTATTAATGGAGTTTGAGAAGTGGCATTCACTCGGTGCAAACAGTCTACCAAATTATAGTGAGAACGGTGATGGTAACAGTCGAATTGTTGATGCCTCTCCGAAAGGTCAGGATATTGTCTGGGACGTGTCTAACCAAGATGTAGGTTCTAATGCAGACGGTGGTTGGAACAGTTCTCAAGTACCAGTTGATCCAACTAAAAAGTATCGTTTCTCTACATGGATAAGACGTAAAGTAAAGGGTAACGGTCACTTTTACATGGGTACCCATGCATACAATAGTGGTGGTAGTAACCTTGCCATGCCACGAAGAGGGGCTGGATCTACAACTACAAACCCTTACTTTGAAGTCAACGCCAACTACAACGAAACTTGGGGTGGATCTTCAACTGAGTGGTTCCTTGTTGTAGGTCACGTTTGGCCAGAAGGGTCTGGTACCGGTGCAGTAGATGCTGAATCTGGTATCTACAACACGTCTGGTACAAAAGTTGATACCATTGAACAAGATTACGTATGGCCATCAGGAACTGCGTTAACGCACCACCGTGCTTACTTGTACTACTCAACGGACACCACTACCAATCAACAGTTCTGGGAACCTCGTATTGACGACACTACTAATCCTAGTTGTCCCTCTGTAGCGGACATGATTAGTTATGGTTCTTGGGATAGTGTAGTAGAATTGCCTGGCGGCACTAATACTATTACCTCACATACAATGAGTAGTACGACCGGATTCTTTAACTTTCACTCAAACAGACCTATTATTGCTACCTCTGAGGGTACGAGTGCAGTTGATTTATCGATAGTGACACCAACTTCTAATGTAGGTGAAAGGGTCTATCATCGCCGTGCGTTCAATATTGGTGGTAGATCAAATACTAATGCGAGTGGAGTAGTCAACGGTAGTCAGGTTTCTTATCACAACTCTTCTCGTATGTCACATACTGAGATTAATGATGGAGCTGGTAGTAATAACTGTTGGGGTGTACCAGAAAGATACTTATCTAACACATACTCATGGGGTCAAGCACTTCGTGATTATGTGATTGTAATGCCATCTACTGGTTATGTTAGGATTTCAAGTTGGAATGGTTCTGCTTGGACAGAACACGTGACACACTTCAATTCCGGTTCTGCGGACAGTCCTTCTTACACCTTGCGTACTGGTAACAACGGATTCAACACGACTGGTAGTACTATCGCAGGTAACACCACTAACTTTAACTCGAATACTTTGTGGAAGTTTGAAGGTTCAACCAACTTCTTACTTGTTGTTAACGATCAGAGTGGTGACGAAGAGACCGTCTTTGGTTGGCAGTCAGATCTTGAAGACAATGTTTACATTACAAACCAATTCACGGGTAACTACACACGTGATGCACAAGAGACTTATTCAGGCGATTATGCTGGTGGAGTTCAAGAGACCTACACTGGTAACTATTCACGTGATCAAACCACAACCTTTGCGGGTAACTACACTGGTGCTCCTGCCGAGAACTATACCGGTACGTATGAAGGTGTAATCATCCAACCTTATACCGGTGATTACACTGGTCAAGTTTTACAGGTCTATACTGGCCCTTATACTGGTGCTCCTTCCGAGAACTATGTCGGAACATATCAAGGTGTAATTGCAGAAAACTATACTGGTGGTTATGAACGTGCTGCTCAAGAGGGATATACTGGATCATATGTTGGTGTTGTAGGTGAAAACTATGTTGGTAACTATGCACGTACTCAATTAGAAACATACACCGGTAACTACACTGGTGCACCCGCAGAAAACTATGTAGGTTCTTATACTCGTGCACAGGGCGAAGCATATACAGGCAACTATACTGGTGCACCCGCAGAACCTTATTCAGGTGATTATGCTGGTGGAGTTCAAGAGACCTATACAGGTAACTATGCACGTACGCAAGTAACACCATTTACGGGTGACTATGCTGGTGCAGTTCAAGAAACATACACCGGTAATTATCAACGTGATCAGACCAATGTCTATTCTGGTGATTACGCAGGTAATCCTGGCGAGAACTATGTTGGTTCATATGGTGGTGATGTTCAAGAAACTTATACTGGAACGTATCAAGGTGCGGTTCAAGAAACGTACAGTGGTAACTATGCTGGTGGAGTTCAAGAAACATACACCGGTAATTATCAACGCGATCAGACCAATGTCTATACGGGCAACTATGCACGTACACAATTACAACCATATACCGGTGACTATGCACGTGATGCATTACAACCATATACCGGAGGATATGCTGGTGATGTTCAAGAAACTTATACAGGTAACTATGCAGGTTCTCCTGCCGAGAACTACGTTGGTAGTTACTCACGTTCTGCCCAAGAAACCTATAGTGGTAACTATGCAGGTAATCCTGGCGAGAACTATGTAGGTTCTTATACTCGTGCACAGGGTCAAGCATATACCGGTAACTACACTGGTGCTCCTGCTGAGAACTATGTAGGTGGATATGCACGTGACCAAGTAACACCATTTACGGGTAACTATACTGGTGTTTCAGGTGAAGCATATACTGGTGACTATGGCGGTGTCAGTGGTGAATCATATACCGGTAGTTATGTCGGTGGGTATGTCGGTGTCGGAAATAGTACTCCCGCAGGTGGTTTTGTGGGTGCTGGTGGATACGAAAGTGGTGGTGCTGGTGGTACTACCTATCAAGGCACTTATGCTGGTATTACTACAGACTTTTTTGAAGGGTCTCTGCCCGGCGGGCCAGGCGAACCAGAGTTTTACCTAGGTTCAGGTAATGTAAACTATACCGGTAGTTATGTCGGTGGTGGTGGCGGTTCAGTCTTTTACGTTGGCCCAGCTATCACATATACCGGAAACTTTGTCGGTAGTGCATTGCCATACAATGGCCCTTCTTATCTTGGGAACGATGGCCCCTCATCTGTGTCATTTCAGAAAGAGTGGAAAGTATCTACTGCGGGTGGGTCTAACAATATCTTCATCTATTGGCCAAACGGTCTTTGGGGTACTGCAACTGGTAGTTTCTCGACTACAACCGTGACGATTAATGGACAACAATTCACTCGTGGTAGTTTTGTAGGATTCGCAAGTGGTTTTGTTTCTTATTGGATAACTGCGAATAATGCTAGTTTTGGTGCTTCTTACACTGGTGGAGGTGGTACTTACCTTGCCAATTTCGTTTCAGGCACTGAGACAACTTACAACAGTGCCGGCGCAAGTTACGTAGGTGTTTATGCTGGTACCTATGATGGCAGTTTCATTGGTGATTACGTACGTGTACAAGCAACGCCCTTCATCGGTGACTATGTTCGTGATGACGCCGCTACATACGGCGGTAACTATGCGGGTACTGTAAGTGAAACCTATACTGGTAACTATACTCGTGATCAAGCTGCTGCATACACCGGTGCATATGCTGGTGATGTTCAAGAAACGTACACTGGTAACTATGAACGTACGCAAATACAAAACTATGTTGGTTCATATGCTGGTGATGTTCAAGAAACTTATACCGGTAACTATGCACGTGACCAAGCACAGAATTATGTTGGTAGTTACAATCGCACCCAAAGTCAATCATATACCGGAAACTATGCTGGTGTTCCTCTTGAAACATACACAGGTGATTACGCAGGTAATCCTGGCGAGAACTACACTGGTAACTACACTGGCGCTCCTGCTGAGAACTATGTTGGTTCATATGCACGTGACCAAGTAGAGAATTATGTTGGTAGTTATGTTCGTGATGCACAACAGTCTTACACTGGTAGTTACTCACGTTCTGCTCAAGAAACCTACACCGGCAACTATGCACGTGTACAATTACAACCATATACTGGTAACTATACTGGTGCTCCTGCTGAGAACTATGTTGGTTCATATGATCGTACACAGATCGACACTTATGCTGGTAACTATGCAGGTGCTCCCGCAGAAAACTATGTTGGATCATATGCACGTACGCAAATAGAAAACTATGTTGGTAATTACACAAGAGACCAAGCCGACCCATATACCGGTGCCTATGGTGGTGATGTTCAAGAAACTTATACCGGTAACTATGCACGTGACCAAGTAACCAGTTTCACCGGTGATTATGCTGGTTCTCCTGCCGAACCTTATACTGGTGGTTATGAACGTTCTGCTCAACAGGGTTATACGGGTTCATATGTTGGTGTTGTAGGTGAAACCTATACTGGTAATTACACCCGTGATTCACAAGAGACCTACTCGGGTAACTACGAACGTACTCAAGAAGAATCTTTCACTGGTAACTACGAAAGAACTCAGGGTGACACATACTCAGGTAATTACGTACGTGCTTCACAAGAAACATATACTGGTAACTACACAAGAGAACAAGTAGAAGCATATACAGGCAACTATACTGGTGCCCCTGCTGAGAACTATGTGGGTTCATATGCACGTACACAAATACAACCCTATACCGGAACATATCAAGGTGTGGTTGCAGAAAACTTTACTGGTGATTACACTGGTGCAGTAGATGAGGCGTACGTTGGTAATTATGCCGGTACTGTTACTGTTCAGTTTGCTGGTGACTACCAAGGTGCAGTTCAAGAAACTTATACTGGTGGTTACGAACGTAGTCAGGCGGACGCTTATTCTGGTGATTATGCGGGTGACGTTCAAGAAGCTTATACCGGTAGTTATGTACGAAATCAGATTCAAACCTATACTGGTAACTATACTCGTATTCAATCAGAGGCTTATACTGGTAACTACGAACGAACCCAAGAACAAGGCTTCACTGGTGACTACGAAAGGACACAAGTTGAAAACTATGTGGGTAACTACACACGTACTCAAGCACAGAATTATGTGGGTAACTACACACGTATTCAAGCAGAGAACTATGTGGGTTCATATGATCGGACTCAAGCAGAGAATTATGTGGGTAACTACACTGCGGACGCACTAGAAACGTACACCGGTGATTATACTGGTTCTCCTGCCGAGAACTATACTGGTGAATATACTGGTGCTCCAATAGAAAATTACTCTGGTGATTACACTGGTGCGCCTGGCGAGAACTACACTGGTAACTATACTCGTGTTGACGGACAACAGTATACTGGTAACTATACTCGTATTGCATCAGAAACCTACACCGGTAACTATGAACGTGACCAGACCGATGTTTATACCGGTAACTATACTCGCGATAATACTGAAACATTTACTGGTAGTTATACACGTGACTCCGGAGAAACCTTCTCGGGTGACTACGAAAGAACTCAGGTAGAAATCTACACCGGTAACTACGAAAGAGAACAAATCGATACTTACACTGGTAACTATGTACGTATTCAAACTGATAACTATTCCGGTAACTATACCCGTGTTCAAACAGACACATACACGGGAGATTACGAGAGGGATCAAACAGACAACTTCACTGGAGACTATGCTCGTATTGCGGGTGAGACTTACTCCGGTAATTACGAACGTACTCAAACAGATGCGTTTACCGGTGACTATGAAGCATCTTATGCGGGTTCTTACGTAGGTAGTTATGCTACCACTTACGTGTCTGATTACACGGGTAACTATGAGAGGAATCAAACAGTTGTCTTCTCTGGAGCTTACCAAGGTGATGCTTTAGAGGACTACACTGGAGATTATGGACGTATTGATCTTGAGACTTACACGGGTAACTATACTGGTGTGGTTGTTGAGAACTATACAGGTAACTACGAGAGAACTCAAGTTGAAACATATACCGGTGATTATCAAGGTGATATACAAGAGACTTACTCTGGTGACTATGGACGTATCCAACTAGAAACTTACACTGGTGATTATACTGGTGTTATCGTTGAACCGTACGCAGGTAACTACGAGAGAACTCAAGTTGAAACCTACACTGGTAACTACGAAAGAACTCAAGTAGAACAATACACTGGTGATTATCAAGGTGGTGCTGCGGAGAACTACACCGGTGATTACACTGGTATACCCGCAGAACCATACACTGGAGACTATACAGGCGAACCTCTAGAGAACTATTCTGGTGATTACACTGGTGTACCCACAGAGAACTACACTGGGGATTACTCTGGTGGTGTTTCCGAGAATTATACTGGAGACTATACCGGTGAACCTTTAGAGGACTATTCTGGTGATTATGCTGGTGATGTTATCGAAACATACACCGGTGATTATGAAGGTGTCATTGTAGAGGACTACACTGGTAACTATATTCGTGTTGAGTCGACTTCGTTTACTGGAGACTATGAACGTGTTCAAACGGATGGGTTCACTGGAGACTATGAACGTGTTCAGACAGATTCGTACACTGGTGACTATGGTCGTATTGATCCCGAAAATTACGTTGGTAACTATGAACGTGATGATCTAGTTACATACACCGGTGATTACGAAAGAGATCAAACCGATGAGTACTCTGGAGATTACACTCGCGAAGATCCAGATACCTATACTGGTGAATATGGCCGTGCAGTTGAAGAGAATTACACAGGTGATTATGAACGTGCAGACCCAGATGTCTATACCGGTAACTATGAACGTACTCAAACAGACTTGTATGAAGGCAACTATGAACGTTCAGATCCCACTGAGTACACTGGTGACTATGGTCGTATCACTGAAACCACCTTTACCGGTGACTATGAAAGAGAATCTGTTGAAGAGTACACAGGTGGTTACGAGAGAGATCAAGAAGATTCTTATACCGGTGATTATGAAAGAACCGATATAAGTCAATACACGGGTGACTATGAAGGTGGTGCGTTAGAAACGTACACCGGAGATTACATTCGGACTCAGATTGAGAACTACACCGGAGATTATACTGGCGAAGTTGCAGAAGCATATGCAGGTGAATATGCAGGTGTTGAGTTAGAAACATACACCGGAGACTTTACTGGAGATGTTTCTGAAACATACACCGGAGATTATACTGGTGAAATAGAAGAGAATTATGAAGGCAATTATGATCGTGTTGTTTTGGAAACATACACTGGTGACTATGGTAGTGAGATCGCTGAATTGTACATTGGTGATTATCAAGGAGAAGTTCCAGAAACTTACACCGGTGAATATGGTCGCGAAACTCCAGTAACTTACACAGGTGATTATACAGGTGAAGCCGAAGAGATATATGTTGGTGACTATGGTCGAGTAATTCTTGAGAACTACACCGGAGATTATACTGGTGAGATTGCAGAAAACTATACGGGAGATTATGAAGGTGATATCCCAGAAGACTATAGTGGAGAATATACTCGTGAAGACCCTGACACTTATACTGGAGATTACTCTGGTGGTGTCATTGAAAACTACACTGGCGAATATCAGGCAATAATTCAAGAGATCTTCACTGGTGAGTATGATCGCAATGTCTTAGAAGACTATACCGGTGAGTATGGACGTATTGATATCGAACCATACACTGGTGATTATACTGGTGAAGTAGAAGAACTCTATACCACAAACTACGAGACAGTATACGAGTCTAACTACGAAGATATATACACAGGTAACTTTAATACTGAATACACCTCTACATTTGAGGGTGATTACGGTTCTGCATATACCGGAGACTTTATCTCTCCCTATGCAACTGAATACTCTTCGGATTATGAAGGTAACTTTACCGGAGATTACTCTGGTGATTATTCGGGTGATTATAACACTGACTATGGATCTGATTATCAATCAGTATATGAACAGGATTTCACGGGGGATTACAGTGGTGATTATGTACCAGACTTCTCCACGAACTACGATGGTCAGTATTCTGCAAGTTACGAAGGGAGCGCATTTACACTTGCATTTGTGTCCAATTTCTTGGAAGGTGAGTTTGAAGGTGGATATGAATCTGACTTCTCAAACACCTATGATCAATATGAAGGCCCTGTGGAAGAAGAGTTCCTCGGAGTCTCGTATACACAGATCTATGTTGGTGAGTACTCTGGGGATGAAGTAGCAGGATTCTCTGGAGAGTATAGTTCAACCTTCCAAGCAGGTGCGTTCTCAGGTGAGTTTGTAAATGCGTTTGAAGGTGAATCTTCAGAAGAAAATTACGCAGGGACATATATAGGTGAGTCAACTTATGGTGCGGGAGGAGAACTACTTGGTTCACCTGCTGTTATTGAAACATATACTTTATACGTGAGGGTAGATTAAGATGGAATATGAAATACAAGATAATGCATATTGGGAGGACGGTATCGATGATCGGTCTGTCGTCAAATGCATAAGGATGCACAAGTTAGATGGTGGTGGAAGACGAAAAGAAGTCTCTACTTTTTCTCGAACTTTGCAAGACCGTTCACTTTGTCCACAATACAAAGAAGTGGTGTCCCTTATAGGACAAGAAAAGATTGATGCGAATACGGACGAAAGACGTAAACGCAAAAATATGGAAGTAAAAACTAGGAAGATCAAACAAGAGAATGCGAAGAAGACTGCAATGTTGGAGAAGTTATTCCACATGAAACTTCAAGCGTTTGAGATCCCCGAGATTCGTGATAGCAAAAATAAACCGCTCCGAACCAAACTCAGACGTTCTCAGAATGAAGTTGAAATGAATGCATATGCAGCATTGATAATTGGTTTAGAAGTGGGAGCATTTGGTCATGACGGAACCGAGTAAAGGATATTTAGTAGTAGCATCAAGGACTAAGTTTTTCTATAACTCTGCATGTAACCTTATAGAGTCTGTAAGAGACTTCTATCCGGACGCAAAGTTTTGTCTTGTCACCGAAGAACATCTTCTTGATGACTATGGTAGATCTATTGCAGATGACATTATCCTATGTGATAATCATAAACGTGCAAAGATTCGAGGAATGGCACAGTCACCCTATGACCTGACATTCTATATTGACGCAGACACTGAGTGTGAACACGAAGATATCGCAAAAGTGTTTGATCTGTTCAATGGACATGATGTATTGTTCACAGGACTCCCGAAGTCTCGTCACTATTGTTATGCAGAAGTATTCTTTCCGGGCGCAACTAAACCCAATGGAGAGAAAGCAGGATTCGATTTGTGTGGTGGAGTCTGTCTGTATGATATGAGGAAACCTCTTGTACGTGAGTTTATGCAAGCATGGTTTGACCTAACCGTATTACAGTATGCGGGTAAATGGTGGCCAAAGAAAGCAGACGGCACTGAAGATCTAGAAAACTATCCCGCATCATTTAAACGTTGGGATCAATTCTCTCTTTGGTGGTTGGTCAATAAAGACGAAAGATTCTGTAATGATTTGAGTGTAGGCATCATGGAAGACGATGCACGTTGGAACTACTACTCTAAATATAAAGCAGAGTTGAACCATAATAAAGAACCCGTTGTGATTCGACATTACTCAAGCGCAACCGCTAAACAGGAAGTGTATCGATGATAATGAAGGACATACCTCTCAATGACTTTGCGAAGGACATCCTTAATGAGACCCTATGGTTCTTGAAGGATGACAACTATAAGTCGGTCGACGCCAGTTGTAAAAGTCAAACTTCCGCACAGGATGCTGACTACTTTACTGGTAGAGAATATTTTGATAAGGTACGTCTAGACGGAACAAGTCATGGCGGGTTTCCGGAAGCGATTGTCTCACACTCTTTTGGTCACAATGGCATGAACTTTGTTCCTAATGCACAGGAAGTTGCAGAGGAAGTTGGTGTTAAAATCAACAACTTTTATGAAAAGATTCAGACTCAACTAAACCTCAAGAAGAACGCATTGTTCAGTATATATCCACCCAACGGATATATCTCATGGCACAACAATGCGAATGCGTCTGCATATAACTTTATCTTTACCTACTCAGAGACAGGAGATGGTTGGTGGAAACATTACGATCCTGTCAAGAAAGAAATGGTGACAATACCAGACGTAAAGGGGTGGCAATGTAAGGCAGGATATTTTGGTTCTTACTCAGACGGTTTCGATAAAGTAGTATATCACACTGCAAGAAATGGTGGTAGTGGTTTAAGGATGACTATTGCGTTTATCATGGATCGTTCAGAAATGTCTTCCGGCATACAAGAATGGGTTATTGAAGACATCCGTGAAGATTGAAACGTATAAATAAACCATATACAAACCACTTTATACTTGGAAGTTCTATATGGCTTACTACGAAGATCTTACGATCGATCAAGGCACTGATGTCGCCATCGACCTGTATCTCGTCAATAAAAACGGTTCGAAGAAAGACCTGACTGGTTATTCAGCAGCAGGTAAACTTGCGACTAGTCATGACGTAAGTGACTCGGATAAAGTTTCTTTCACTGCGTTAGTTGCGTCACCCGCATCTGACGGCATCGTAAATCTGTCTCTCACAAATGCACAGACCGATGCACTGAACCACAGAAAACGTTATGTATTTGATGTAGAAATTGCACAAACGGATAGTGCCGGTACTACTATTCAACGAGTCTTGCAGGGATTGATCTCTGTTAATCCAGCAGTTACATAGGAATAACAGATGTCAGATCAAAGAAAATCATCAAATTATAAGGTCGTAGTAGGAGATGACGCACAGGTCTTAAAGATCGTTGTCGGTACTCCTACTAAAAACGTCCTTGTATCTAACTCGGTCAACCTGAATGATGTTGTAGGTATAACAACCAGCAACATTCTAAAAGGTGATATTCTCATTGCGGATAGTGATGGGATATTAAGAAACTCTCAGTCCAGTGTTAACCAGATAGACGGTAAGGTTTTCAACAGAGATTCTGATCGTGGTTACATTCTAATAAGGAGATCCGGTGATTCGGGTCTACCCACAGGTCTTCGTGGTGGCGAACTTGCATACTCATACCTATCCGATCCATCTACAGGTGGTGGGGGTAATGGTGGTGATCGATTATACTTTGGTGTAGGATCTGATCAGACCGAACTCGCATCTCGAATTGATGTTATTGGTGGTAAGTACTTCACTGATCTTCTTACACACGTCCACGGTATCAATACACCAAATACCGCCCTCATTGTTGATTCTGCAAAGGCAATCAACGAACTCAACATAGACAGTGACTTAACCGTAGGTGGAACTACAGATACCAAGTTCTTGGCAGCGGACTCCGCGACCATCGGTATTCTTAATGTTACTAGTATTAATCAACAAGATCTCGCTGCTAACCTAGTTCAGGTATTGCAGGGAGGAGAAGGTATTGACATCACCCTTGACTCTTTGGGTAGAGTGGTTGTGCTTGCCGAGTTCGCAACATTTATTAACGCTGGTATTGTTAAATTGGATTCTGATCAGTTTTCGGTCGATTCTGTTGGTGCAATATCCGTAATCACAAACGATGGTGGAGTGTTCTAATAAATAGATACTATGGCAAATACTAGACAACTACAGAAAAGAACAGGCGTCGAAGGTAGACGACCCGGCATCGCAGACATCCAACTGGGTGAAATTGCGATCAACACCCATGATGGCAAAATGTTCATCAAAAGGGATGTTAATGGGTCAGTCGATATCGTACAAGTCGGTGACGACAAAGTCGATAACGTATTCTATGTGTCCAAGTCAGGTGTCAAGGGTAACCTTGGTACTTCTCTACAGGATGCATTTTCAACGTTAGACTCAGCGGTAGAATACCTTACGGTACAAGAATCATTTACCTTTAATGAGGCCAAATGTCGAAGAGACTTTGGTCTTATTTTTGATGGACTATACCATGATATTGCATTTGGTACAAACTATAATGCAGTCACATCTGGATTGTCGTATCAACGTGCATCCGCAGGTGTAGTACAAGCACAACAACTCGTTGCGACCCGTAGTGGTTTCAATGAGGCAAAAGGTGCAGTAGCATCTGTCCCCGAAGTAAAATCTTCAGCGGGAGTAGACGGTGCACTTCAAAGAAACAATCGTCACTGGTCAGAGGTTGTTGATATTTTGGTGAATGGTGCGACAAGTACTGAGACAGCGGCAGACACTCTTGTCTACCCTGAACCCCCAGTCCTTCCAACACCAGACGCGAATGATGCGGTAGTCATACTACGTCTCAATCGCGCATACCTTAAAGACGAGGTAGTTGCGTATATAACTGCGAACTACCCTTCTTTATCATATAACGAAACCAAGTGTAGAAGAGATGTAGGATTTATTGTTGATGCATTATGTTTTGACTTAATGTACGGTGGTGATCATGGTACAAATATCATCACACAATCTTACTTTGTTGATGGAGTATCTCAACTACCTGCAACTCAACAAGCACAGTCAGTTGCGTCTTATACTCACCTCGCAAACATCATGGACGGACTAGTTCGTAATGCACTATCTGGTGCACTTGCGTCAGGTTCTGTTGGTGGTGGTAACGGTGGACAGTTTGCGACTACTGTCGAAGGAAACCGAATCAAGAATGATCTAGTTCCTATCTTTACTTCTGCGATCAATGCAAACAGTTTGTCTGGTCTTGCGGCAAAGAACGAACCTAATTACACCTCTCGTGGTGTCAGTTCTGCTTTACGTAGTGCAGTAAGTGCGACCAAACTAATTGAAGAACTAGCTATCACACAGTCAGTAGCACGTGCAAAAACAACTGGTGACACTACGATCTTCTTGAAGTCTGGTGATTACGCAATCAACAATCCATTGAAGTTGCCACCCAAGACTTCGATCGTGGGAGATAACCTACGAACAGTTACAATTCGTCCTCAAAGTGTTGACTCGGATCTGTTCTATATGGACAACGGTACATTCATTAAAGACGTGACCTTCCGAGATCACCAAAGTCTTGCTGCTTGTGTGTCGTTCGATCCTAGTGTTGACTCTCCGGGCGCAGGGCCATTCATTATTCAGTCACCTTATGTACAGAACTGTACGTCTATTACCACCGATGGTGTGGGTATGCGTATCGATGGATCTAAGGCATCTGGTCTGAAGTCTATGGTATCGGATGCATTTACACAGTACAACGCTGCAGGTTTCGGTGTTCAGTTATTGAATCGTGGTTATGCACAGTTGGTATCCATGTTTACGATATCGACCGCCACATCGATCTCAGCGAAGTCTGGCGGTCAATGTTCGATCGCTAACTCCAATGCATCGTTTGGTGACTTTGGTTTGGTTGCAGAGGGTTCTAGTCCATCTCTATACAGAGGTCAACTGGATTCTAGTTACCCAATCTTCACGGACACGGTTCGTGTTAACAATATTCTAAGTTTGGATTCCTATAGTTACTTGACAGATCTTGGTGACTACAAGAAACCTAACTACAATGATGCGATGATACTAGACAGTGAAAACTTTTTCTATACTGTCACTTCTGTTGATTCGGTATCGCCTGGCGTATATGATGTTACGTTCCAACCACCTCTAAACAATGATTTGTATCTGGGTGCACAGAATGTAAACTTTCATCAACGTTCTCAAATTACTACTTCATCTCATACCTTTGAGTATGTGGGTGCAGGTACTAACACGTTCACTGCAATACCTCAGAATGGTGGTATACCAAGTCGACAACGTGAGGTAGTATTCGATTCTGCAACCCAAGAAGGTCTTGTGGTATTCACAAGTACGGATCAGTTGGGTGACTTCCGTATTGGTGCAGACTTAACAATTAACAGGGCAGCAGGACGTATTGAAGGTGAGACCTTCGAACGATCCCTGTTTGCTATCCTAACACCTTACATACTGGCTCTAGAGGGTTAATAAACAATGGCAATTCCATTAAATACTTTCAAAACATCTACCGCACTCCTAGCAGACGTTGGTGGTGGATTAACTGGAGACTCAGACGTTGTTTATACTTGTCCGAACGGCATTACTGCAATCGTTCTAATGGCTCAGGTTGCGAACATCTCTGAGACAGACATTAATAAAGTCACTCTACAACATCACGACACAACCTCAGATGTGAAGACGGAACTTGTAAAGAACTTCGAAGTGCAACCCAATGATGCAGCAGGACTGATCACGGGTAAACTAATTGTGCAACAGGGTAATAAGATCCGTTGTTTCAATAACACCACTGCGGCGGGAAATACAAAGTTCACGTTCTCTTATCTGGAGTCCCTAAACGGATAAAGTAAATGGCGATTAAAAGACTCAATCAACTCAGCGGAAAGATACGGGCAAGAGATCTAGACAAACTAGATTCAGATCGGTATACGTTTCTTGACATCTCTCAAGCAGAACCCAATGCGGGTCTGCCTATTGCTGATGGTGCGGTCTTTTCATCGACTGTTTCCGGTACTCGTAGTTTCACCTCACAACCTCTCCTCAACGGTATAATCTTTAGAGGAAACGAATTAGATTCTGCGAAGGGTGGTAGTGAGAGGATGCTCCTTGCACTCCGTAATCCCGGCATCAATGACTCGGTAGGACTCATTAGTCTACGAGAACTGATCGGTGATAGTGGCGGTGCAGATACTCTACATGCAGTAGTAACCAAGGGTGACTCTACATCTTTAGCAATTACTATTGGTGGACTGCGTCTTACCGGCGCAGAGTCGGACGGTGGGACAACAAGTCTACTGGTTCTGAATGAACTCACAGATAGTGTTGGTCTACGTTCGTTTGCGAGTCTCGCAGATGCGGCAGGACTTATATCTCAGGGTGACCAGATTACCGCTGGTGGTCTTACAATTACAGGTGTCGATAGTAACCCTAATACGACAACTGTACTGGTTCTTGATGACTCTACAGACAGTGTTGGTAAGAGATCCTTCCAATCACTTGCGTCAGATGCCGGTCTCATTGCACAAGGAGATGCAATTACCGCAGGTGGACTCCAACTTACCGTTGCGGATAGTGATCCAACTACTACCAGTATTCTAGTATTAAACCAAATTACAGACAGTGTAGGTATTCGATCATTTGCATCTTTATCTGATCTGGGTGCAGATACATTACAACAGGTCACTGATCGTGGTGACTCTACTAGTCTTGCAATCACAATAGGTGGTTTATCCCTAAGTGCGTTAGACTCAGATCCTACAACTACAGAGTTGTTGGTACGTAACCTTCTGACAGACAGTGTTGGTAAGAGATCATTTGGGTCTCTCGCAGAAGATGCAGGTCTTATCGCACAGGGTGATGCGGCATCTATCGGTGGATTACAACTTACCGTAGTAGATAGTGACGCTACCACTAACACAATTCTGGTGTTGAATGAAACTACAGATAGTGTAGGTAAGAGAACCTTCAACTCACTTGCAACCGAAGCAGGATTGATTGCACAGGGTGATGATATCAATGCAGGTGGTTTGACCATATCTGCAAGAGATAGTGATTCCGATACTAACCAGATCCTTGTTCTCAACTTAAACACTGACAGTGTAGGTATCCGATCATTCCAGAGTCTTGCGTCAGAAGCAGGACTGATATCCCAAGGTAATAATATTACTGCGGGTGGTTTGACAATCTCTAATCTAGATTCTGACTCTGATACTAACCAACTCTTGGTTGTCGATCTAACCACTGACTCGATCGGTAAGAGATCATTTAAAGACTTAGCAGAACAAGCAGGACTGGTTGCACAGGGGGATGATATCTCTGCGGGTGGTCTTACGATCGCACAAGCAGATTCAAACGCCAACACCAATCAGATCCTCGTACTGGATTTAAACACTGACAGTGTTGGTAAAAGATCCTTCAACTCCTTAGCAGATGCAGCAGGACTTATCAGTCAAGGTGATGCAGTCACTGCGAATGGATTGTCGATCACTGCAAGAGATAGTGATTCTGCGACTGATCAAGTACTTGTATTAAACCTCAACACAGACAGTGTGGGTATACGTTCATTTGCAAACCTTGCAGATGATGCGGGACTTATCTCACAGGGTGATAACATCCGTGCAGGTGGTCTGACGATATCACAGATTGACAGTGATTCTTCACGTACTATTCTAGTATTAGACCTCGCGACAGATAGTGTTGGTAAACGTGACTTCGCAAGTCTTGCAACTGAAGCGGGATTAGGTGCGGATACATTACAGATCGTAACTGATCGTGGTGACTCAACCACCAACTCAATCACAATTGCGGGTCTATCCATGACTCAAGCAGAGAGTGATGGTACCACCACAAGTCTTCTGGTTCTTAATGAACTTACAGATAGTGTTGGTATTAGATCCTTTGCAAACCTTGTTGATGATGCGGGTCTTGGTCAAGATACCTTACAGTCTGTTACAGACCGTGGTGATTCTACGACCAACCAAGTATTCTTGAAGGGTGGTATTACTGCAAACAATCTACCTGTCAACAATACAACTACCACTGTACTTGTACTAACCTCTGCGGATAGTGTTGCACAAAGAACCTTTGCATCCCTCTCTGCAACTGAAGTAGACAATCTACAAGATGTTACGGATCGTGGTGACTCGACAGATAACGATATCCTTATCCGTGCATCTTTGAATGCAGACTCGGTAAAGGCAAACACAGGATTCTTTGATACAAACAACAATCAACTAATCATTTTTGATTCCGCAGGCGCAATCCTGTGGGGGGCATAAATAGTTAGAACACTAATTGGAGCAAGATAAATGGCAGCGGTAACATCACGGGACACTCTGATTGACTATTGTCTTCGCCGTCTGGGTCAACCTGTTATAGAAATAAATGTTGACACCGATCAGGTGGAAGATCGTGTGGATGATGCGTTAGCCTTATACCGAGAGTTTCACGATGATGCGACAGTACGTATCTTTATGAAACACCAGATAACGCAGACCGATATTGACAACAGTTATATTCCGATATCAGCTGACATACCGGTCATCACAAGAGTCTTCCCATTCGGACATATCATGTCTTCCGTCAACATGTTTGATATTAAATATCAATTAATGTTGAACAGTATGGGTGACTTCTTACAGTTCTCGGGTGGTATGTCATACTACTACCAGTTAGAACAGTATCTAAACTTCCTTGATAATATCTTGGAAGGACAACCCATCACCACATTCTCACGTAATCAACAAAGACTTTATCTACACGGTAACTTCGAAGACGAAGATCTGAAGGTAGGTGACTATCTTATTGCAGAGGCATATCAGTGGGTAGATGGTAATTCATATAACGTTTGGAATGACGTATTCTTGAGAGATTATACCACACAAGCAATCAAACAACAATGGGGGGCAAACCTTATTAAGTTTGAAGGTGTGCAATTGCCTGGCGGTGTGACGATGAATGGTCGTCAGATATATGAGGACGCTACCCAAGAACTTCTCAGACTAGAAGAGAAGATGCGGTTAGAGTATGAGTCTCCACCTGACTTCTTCGTGGGGTAATGAATGGCTGTTAACTCCTATTTCACGCAGGGAACCCATAACGAACAGGCACTCTATGAAGATATAATCATTGAGTCCCTGAAGATATATGGTCAAGATGTATATTACATCCCCCGTGAACTTGTCCGCAGAGACGGTATCTTCCAAGATGACTCGGTGAGTCGTTTTGAAAATGCGTACAAGATAGAAATGTATGTAGAGAATACTGAAGGTTTCGATGGAGAGGGTGACCTCTTCTCGAAGTTTGGTATCGAGATCCGTGACGCAGCCACCTTTGTGGTGTCACGTAGACGATGGTTGAATCAGGTAGGACGTTATGAAAACGAACCTGGCGTAAAAGAGTTCTACCGTCCGAGAGAGGGTGATCTAATATACCTCACACTTTCTCAGTCTATGTTCGAAATCACACGTGTAGAGACCGAACAACCTTTCTATCAGTTGAAGAACCTTCCTGTATTCAAGATGCGTTGTGAACTCTTTGAGTATAATGACGAAGACTTTGATACCAATGTGGGTGAAGTCAACACCATCGAAGAACTTGCATACGCTGCAAAGATCAGTATACCTACAGGTGTCACCTTTGAGATTGGTGAAGAGATTCAACAAAACAATGGTACATACACGATGGTTGGTGAAGTTGGTGATCATGATGATGCCAACGGTCTTCTGTATCTGATCCACTCTGGTGCAACGGATGGTGAGTTTCATAACTGGACTACTACCGCAAATATAGTAGGTCAATCGTCCGGTACAAGTGTTACACCATCCGGTTCTCCTGTCGTACAAGATCTACAAGACGGTGCGATGAACGATGATTTTGATACAATTGGGGATGGGTTCTTGGACTTCTCTGAAAACAATCCATTCGGAGATCCTGAATAATGTTTGGTAACCATTTCTATCATCAACGTATACGATCTGCGGTTGCAGTATTCGGTTCTCTTTTTAATAACGTAAACGTTTTAAGAAAGAACTCTAGTGGTGCAACCATATCTCAGGTCAAAGTACCTCTATCCTATGCACCCGCAAGAGATTTTATTGCACGTATTGATGCAATGAACAAATCAGGCGAACAGGGTGAACGTAAGATTGCAGTCAAGTTACCTCGTATGTCTTTCGAGATTGTTGCGATGAACTATGATGCACAAAGACAGTTGCCAAAAGTAAATAACTGTGTTATACCGTCCGCAACATTCGGTAAGTCTACACAAGTGTTTACCCCTGTCCCATATAACATCAACTTCCAGTTGAATATATACGCAAAGGGTCAGGACGATGCACTACAGATCGTTGAACAGATACTACCTTACTTCACACCTTCTTACACAATAACCATGAGACCTCTCGAAGATTTCTCTGGGGTTAAAGAAGATGTACCTGTAACATTACAGGGTATTACTTTCTCAGATGACTTTGAGGCGGCACTAGAGGCAAGACGTACAGTAATCTATACCCTCGACTTCGAGATGAAGGTATCGATGTACAAGGCAATAAATCCAGCTGCGCCTATCATTACACAATATGACATAGACAACCTCCAGTTAAATGGAGACGAGTTGTATGGTATTCAAGACAGCGCAGCAACTGCATCACCTCTTGCAACATCAACACTAGAGGACACGCCAGTTACCATAGAGAACTTCCAAATGGTTAATGTACCATTGGACACACATGGTTTCGCCTTGGGTACTAACACCGCAGACAATGGTACTGCGACAGTAACATATAATAAGTTGATAACAAGTGCTTCAGGTGTAATAGTTGCAACAGGTGAATATAAGTACACACCTGACAGTAACTGGAACGGTACTGATACGTTTGATATCGATCTTCTCTTTGGTGACAGTTCGTCTCCAATGAAGGTGACTAAGACGGTTACCGTTGCGGTGGGTGCAGTACAGGATGTTATTGCAACAACCCTTGGTGCGTTTAGTGTGACTGCGGGAACTCCAGAACTAATCAATGTGTCGACTAATGACAATTTCTCTAGTCCAGTATATGGTATTGTGAGTACACCTTCAAAAGGAACAGTAACAATCAATTCAAGTACGGGTGTTGCAACATATACCGGTACACTTGGTCAATCGGGATCAGATCAGTTTGTGTATAGAGTCACACCAACTGGCGGAATCTCTGAGAATGTGACCGTAACCCTTACCGTTAGTTAGTATAAATAACAATACAGATTCTTGAGGAAGAATAGAGATGGCAGGTATAAAAATTAGTGAACTGGATCAGCTGCTAGGAGCGAATGCTTCTGACTCCGATCTTCTCGTAATTGTAGACGAAAGTGCGAAGAAAACGAAGTATATCACCTTCGGGGATCTTCTCGCATCTAACATTGACAGTGCGAACAAAGCATCGACTGCATTGATTGCGGGCGCTGCGAAGAAGGTCTTTAGTAAGGCCGGAACTTCTGGCGATCTCTTCGTCATGTTCAAAGAAAACCAAACTGGTGCCGATTCGGTTCAATGTGATGCAGGTCTTACCTTTGATCCTAGTACAGGAAAGTTGACCACTGATATTGCTGGTAATGCAGACTCTGCCACGTTTGCATATACTGCTGGTGTCGCGGACTCTGCGAACTTTAACCTAACTTCCTTGAACGATGTCACTGATAACTTCGGTGGTTTGGTTGCTGGTCAGATCCTCAAGTATGACGGTAACAAATGGGCCAACGCAAACGATGAACAGGGTGCGGCAGGTTCAGGTGTTATTGCAAGTCAAATTAACACAGTTTCTACGACAACTGACGCATCTTTCCTTATTCCTTTCGTTCAGGCGGCAGGTACAGACTCGGTTGGTGTTGATGCGGGTATAACATATAACCCCTCCACTGATACACTTGTTGTTGCGAGTCTTGTGGGTAATGCATCCACTGCGGATCTTGCACTTGTCGCGACTGCTGCAACAAATGCACGTGGTGTCATCGCAGATAGTGTTGGTGCGGTTGGTTCGTTCTATCCTCTATTGAGAGGTGATCATAATTCAGGTGGTGACAGTGTAGACTTCACTACAAACTTGTCCTATGAGGCATCAACAAGCACCTTCTCCGCAACATACTTCAACGGTGATGGTTCTGGTGTTACTAACGTTGCTGCACTTAGTGCAACCAATGCAACTAACGTACAGATCAATCAGGCAGGTGTAGACGCAATATACTACCCACACTTCGGTGGTTCACTTTCGGGTAATGATGGTGTCGAGGTACAATCTAAGTTCAGATTAAATCCTGGCGTTCATCACATATCATACCTAGACAGCGCTGCGAAGTTCTCACTAGGTCTAGACAGTGACTTCAGTATTGATGCAGGTGGTATTCAGTACTCATTTAAAGTAACCAATAACGGTTCGGGAGACTATACATTTTCAGATCGTCAAAATGTATTCTTCCCTTCTCCGGAGAACGATCCAGTCTTATACTTGCGTAGAGGAGACACGTATCGTTTCGACTTGACAGCATCGGGTCATCCGTTTGAGATCAGGGTTTCTAATGGTGGTTCAGCATACTCAACCGGAGTAACAAACAACTCAGTAGAAGTAGGGTCAGTTTTATTCGCGGTTCCTATGAGTGCCCCCTCAACTTTATACTACCAGTGTACCAGCCATTCCGGTATGGGTAACACGATAAACATCGTATAGGAAAATAGTTAAATGGCAGATATTAAAATCTCACAATTGAACACACTCCCCGCCGCAGATCTCAAGGATAGTGATGTTTTAATTATAAATGACGTTAGTGTCGCGACCACCAAACAAATAACGTTTGGGAATCTGCTAGCAGACTACACTAAGAATGTCGTAGACTCAGGAACAGGCGCAAAGATCGCGGGTGACTTCAACATTACCAACGAACTTACTATCGGGGGTGACACATTCACCACAGGTAAAGTGACGTTTGGTTCTTTACAGGACTACACAGAAGGAGTCTTTGTTAGTAAGTTTGTCGACGCTGCGGACGGCATCTCTAATAACCTAACCGACTCTTCTATACCTACTTCCAAAGCGGTGTTCGATTATGTCACAACGGCAACTACTGCAAACATTGCGGGTAAACTCAAAGTAGATTCTGCGGGTGAACAAGTACTATTATACCCCACAATGGTTTCAAATACAACTAGTGTTGGAGATTCAGTAAAGACTGATCCAGATCTTTCCTATAACGCATTGACTCGTACATTGACCGCAGGTAATATTATACCTCTGGCGGACTCTGAATATGATCTAGGTTCTGTATCCAGAAAGTGGAAGGATCTGTATCTCAGTGGTAGTACCATCTACCTTGGTAACAAGAGAATTGAAGTTCAGGGTGATAATGTAAACTTTGCAGACGCAACCAACCTCCTTGTAAGTGGTGAGATCATTGAGGGTGGTGGAAGTGGTGTTGCGGGAGAAAGTCCAACCTTTGTAAAACTAGAACCTCTTAATGGTACAGTCATACATTACGACAGTACCGGTACCGTAGAGAGTTCAACGTTGAACTTCCAAGCAACTGCCCAAAACTTTAAGGCAGACTCCGACAGAACCTTCCAGTTCTTCGTAGACAATGTACTAAAACAATCTAGTACAAGTCAGAATACTACTTCAACATTCCAGTTACCTGACGCTCTAGAACCTGCCGCAGGTGCATCAAAACTAGTTAAAGTATCCGTACTTAACGCTTCAGGGGATTCCTCCGCAAACGATTTTGTTTCCATAATTGGTGTCAGAGACGGAGCTTCAGGAACAGCAGGTGGTGGTGGATCGCCAGGTGCGGCAGGTGACAGTGGCGCGGCAGGTATTCCCGCAGTCACTGGTAATCTTACAAACTCAGTTCATAACGAACCCGCAGATAGTGCAGGTGTGTTAACTGGTACTCTTGGAGATGCTGGTGGTGTTTTCGAAGTACTTGTTGGTGGTACAGATGTCACAGGTAATGCTAGTGTAACATACTCGGTTCAATCAGAAGTTGGTATTGACGCAACTATTGGAGCCAATGGTACATACACGATTGGTTCATTCGACAGTGTTGGTGCTCATTCCGGTACCGCTAATCTGCGAGCAGTTGTCGCTGCATCGTTGATTCCCGGCAGTTCTTCATCCGTAACTATTAATAGAACATACAGTATTGCCAAACTAATAGGTGGTTCTGGTAAGAACGGGGATGAAGGCCCATCTGGTAGTGATGCACGTGCAGTAAAAGTATTACCTCTCAATGGTCAAGTAGTACGATTCGATAGTGCAGGTGCAGAAACAGATACCTTAACATTCCGTGCAGTACCAGAAAATGGCGCAAACACCTTATCGTATAAGTGGTCTGTTAAAGACGCAAATGCCGCAGATGGTACATATGTTGTAAAACAGAATGGTGGCCCTGACTACACTCTTGCTGACGGTGACGAACCTTCTATATCAGGTGTCAAAGTAATCAAGTGTGAGATGTTTGAAAACACTAATGGATCAGACAGTGCAGAAAAAGCACAAGACATCGTTTCTGTGTTTGGTCTTGTAAATGGTTTCGAAACAAACGGTCACTTAACAAACGAAGCACACATTGAACCCGCAGACTCTACTGGTGCACCAACTACCGCATTGAATGATGGTGGTGGTACATTCAAAGTCTTCTTAGGTTCTCAGGACATTACTACTGGTAGTGGTGTAACCTTTGCAAACACAGCAAACACTGGTATCAATGTAGGAATCAATTCAACAACTGGTGTCTATACTCTAAACAGTTTTGCAAGTAATGCAACTGTACTAGGTACTGCGGTCTTCACTGCGACTATTCCTCATGCGATAATACCCGGCGTTGGAATAGACAAAGTAATCGAAAGACAATACTCGGTCGCAAAATCTGTCCGTGGTAGTACTGGCCCTCAAGGAACAAGTGCGGGTGATGCAGGTCTTAACGCACGATCCGTTAAACTAATTCCAAACTCAGGTCAAGTCATTCGGTATGCACCAGATGGTACTACTGAAACCGACACTTTGACATTTACCGCAGAGAATAACGATGAGTTTACTGGTACTGAGAACTGGAGTTTCCTACTCAAGAAAGGTGCAGGTGCAAGTTTTGTTGAGGAACAAGCGCAAGGTGCAAGTAGTACTTTCACTCTTGCTGACAATGACGAACCTGGCGTCGATTCCGCATATGTAATACAAGTAAGATCATACGAAGATAACGTTGTCAAAGCAAAAGACTTCGTCACAGTATTTGGTTTACAGGAAGGTGCTGCAATCTCAGCATTCCTGACCAACGAAGCACACGTGGAAGCATACGATTCTGCGGGAGTTATTATCGGAGATCTCACTGATGCGGGTGGTACCTTCAAGGTATACCGTGGTAACACCGAGATCACCTCTAACTGTACCTTTACAGTAGACGATGAGACTGGAGTTGATGTAAGTATCAACGCAAGTAACGGTGTGTATACTGTCGCTTCTGCAAGTGCAGATAAAGGATTTGCTGACTTCCAAGTAACCGTCCCACAAACGCAGATACCTAATGCTACTGGTAACATGATTATCGATAAAAGATATTCATTTACCAAGTCTCAACGTGGTGGTGATGGTACCAATGGTGCTGATCCGCAAGCTCCGGACGATCCAGCAGATGTAGTTATTAATGACTTAGACAACGAGAGTCATACCATTCCTACAGATGAAGATGGTAACAATGGTAACTTTACTGGTGCAACTTCCACTTGGACTATCTATTTAAACGGGGTTGATGATACTTCTAACTGGACTATTACTACTAACGCCAACAACTGTTCAATAACTGGTGCTGATACTAAGACAGTCACAGTTACTGCTCTTACTCAAGATGTAGGTAACGTGACATTCTCTGCATCTAAAACTGGTTATCCAGCTCAGAGTGCAAAGTTTAGTCTCAATAAAGCGAGAGCTGGTGACGCAGGTACACCCGCAACTGTATACAGACTTCTAACCTCTGCTAGTGTTATTAAAGCAAACCAGAATAACACTATCCATACACCTTCGACATTAACTATGTCACAACAACGTGTTATCGGAAACGGTACACCTACTGTTGGTGACTATGGTAAGATAACTTACTATGTGACCAATGCAGGTAGTGAAGGTGCTGGGGTAAATATCACCAGTCAAAGTGGAACATACACACTTGCGGACAGTGATGAGTCAATTCGTATCGAACAGATTGTTGGAACTACTGTTGTAGACACAGAAACGGTTCCAGTAGTAACTGACGGAACTGCTGGATCTGGTGGAAGTGGATCGAGAGGTGCTGGTAGATGGCATATCGATGTTGATGCGGTCAACTACGCATCAGCGACTGCAACTGGTGCACTTCCTGCCTCTGCTGCGGATGCAGCGGAAGCATGGGACGAAGGTTCCTATGTTGGAACTGCGCCTGGTGATGAAGTTTCGGGAGACCAAGCATGGTTCTACAGGGGTACTATTAGTGCACCAACTTCACAGAAGGTGTACATCTATAACGGTACCACGTGGGTAGAACAGACTGAAGCAATCGATGGAAACCTTATCGTTGCAGGTACTGTTACTGCGGATGAGTTTGCGACAGGGTTCTCTAATACCGACACTAACTCTGGCGTTGGTCAGACTATTATTGCAGGTGACAAGATTACTATTAAGAGTTACACTGGTGGTGCCTACATTACACGAGTGTTGATCGGAGATCTATCGTAAGATGGCCGCGGTTTGGAACACCACATTTGATTCTGGTAGATATTATATCTACGCTGCAGCCACTACGGTTGTAGGATACTCTTCGTCAGATTATTTGACTGGCGGTCAAGCTATGGGTTCTCTCGCGGACACTACTGCAAATATGTACAGTGGTGCCACTTTGGAAGAGTTTTACTTTTACGGAGACAACAAATTAGATGGTAGCGGTTACATATTCATGCAGTTTAATGGAAATGTAACTGGTGCATGGACTCATGTAAAGATTGGCACTACTGTTTTTCAGTATGGTGATTTCACTAGAACCTATACTGGTAGTAAGACTCAGTTCAAATACCAATACAACCATAAGACAAGTGATGAACCACATGGATTTCCAGACTTTATTAGTAGTGGATTTATTGGTAGAACCAGATTAACATTCCATAATTCGGCACCTACTGTTGGTACAAACTATGGGGTTGAGATTAGAAATGCTAGTAATAACCGGTGTTGGACAAACGATGAACAACATTTTTTGGTCTGTGGTTCAGGTGTCGTCACAGTAACATCGGCAGCCAATTACGTAACGGTCAATGCAGATAATGTTGAAAAGGTTTCCATTTGGTTGTTAGATACTGATAACGATAATGCACCATATGGAATAAATGTGTCCAATATTACCACTACTAGTTTCAGGATAAATAACACTTCTTTAGATAACCAAACAATCGGTTACGTTGCGTTTAGGAATACATAATGGCGTATGGTATAGAAATCACGAGACCTTCAACGGGTAACTTTGTCATTAACTCTGCTGACACTGTAACTGGGGTAACAACGTGGGCAACAGGACAGGCGAGTTCCGTTACTTTTTTCTCAAACGATATTTTATTGTTCAAACCCACGTCAGTAACAAGTGGTTCAACACAATGGATCACTGGCGTGATGACAAGTAGTGGTGGTTCTACTCAGTGTGATTTTTATTTATGTACTGAAGGAACCGGTGATGGAGCCAATCCGACTATATGTGACTATATAGTACTCAGAGCAGCAACTAATGCTACAGCTTATGGTAATTATGGTCTTCAAATGTTTGCAGCGGATGGAACAACTAAATCGTTCGACAGTCGTATTCATGCAAAGACGGGGAACTTCTTTATAGATGATGTTGGAAGTTCACCATACACTCATGGGACAACCTTACATACATATGATGCTGAACGTTATGTTAGTGCAAATCTCTTGTATTATGACACGATGACTAACCTGATCGTACGCCGTGGTGTCAGATTCAGTAACGGACATGCAACATATGGCACCAATACAACTACTTGGAATCAACAATTTTCACCATATAGCAACACTAACCCAGACTCGTTTAGTATACAATTCTCGGGTCACGAAAGGATATACGGAGACTACTAATGAGTGAAGATTATGCTCAATACGTTGCACTAGTAAACAGTCAAGGGACTGTCGTACAACTTAATGCAAACAATGGATATTACGGTGCAGACGGAACATCTCAGGGAGATTTGACGGTCAGACGTGTTCATGATGCTTTGCCTGGCAGCGCGGTAGAGTGGATGGAAAGTAAATGGCATAACGGAACCGACTGGCAGGATTTACCTACCAAACCAAACGTTCATGCATCTTGGAATGGTACTGAGTGGACTTGGGACAGTGACAGGTTGTTGGCAGAGATACGACAAAAACGAACTAACAAGTTGTGGGCCTGTGACTACGCTATCCTTCCAGACTCTCCTTTCTCTGATTCAGACAAGGCATTGGTAACTACTTACAGGACTCAATTGAGAGACTTGCCATCATCCCTAGACATGTCTACAATAGACAATGTTTCGGATGTCACGTGGCCAACTCCTCCAGCGTGTCTCTAAGTTATGCATAGTAACTTCTTAGATAAAAGACGGAGACATCTTCGTCTTCAACCTAATCAGGTAGATGTAGTTCTACCGGATCACTTCTCTACGTCTTATCCAAAGTTCATTAAGTTGTTGACGTACTACTATGAGTTTCTATCAGAAGAGAAGTCTACAGAACTACTCAGTCACTTGTTTGCGACACGTGACATCACAGAAACAGACATCACACTTTTATCTTACATTGAGGATGAGTTACTCTTAGGTGACTCGTACTTCGAGAGTTTTGCGACAGGCGATGCACAGAAACGTGCCGCTGCAAACTTCTCCAATACCCTATTCAGATCTAAGGGTACTAAGTTTGCGATTCAATGGTTCTTCCGATCCTTCTTTGGTATTGATGCAGAAATTGTTGAGACGCAAGAACAGATATTTAAGTTAAATGAAGTGGGTTCCGCAATTGGTGCTGAGTCATTACATTTCTTGACGGACGATAAACTCTACCAAACCTTTGCGTATCTGGTAAGATCTTCGGTACCTATCTCTGAGTGGAAAGACCTATTTAAGTTATTCGTTCACCCCGCAGGTATGTACCTCGGTGGAGAACTACTTGTTTCAGACCGTGTGTTCGCGGAAATGATTTCAACCCAATTAGTCGGTCAAGGACTTCCTACCGATGCGTTTTACTTAGAAATATTAAAGGTTGCAGCTTCTCTTACCACAACTCCACCCGAGTTTGCAATTTGGGCACAGACTACTGCCCTTGATGGTTTCGCGATCGCAGATGCAAAACTTTCCGGTGATCCCACCAATTCCCTAGATGCATTGATATTCGCGCAGATTGGTGCAGGTGTTGCAACACACGAACAAACTAAAAGGTGGTTAGATTTTGTTCTCCCATCACTAAAAGAACAAGAATGGTATACAACATATTCCAGTCTCTACACCACAGAAGAAGGTGTAGTAACACGTAGAAAAAATGAAGTATATGCGGCTTATGTCGAACCGGATTCTGCGGAAGGTGAAGGCGTGAACTTCAGGGTTCGTCTTGTAGGTTCTAATATACCCAGTCGAGGTGGTACATACGAGTACTATATCGACAAGGGTGAAACTAATATCGCAGACTTTGCGAATGGTGTACCTTTACCTGACTCGAACAATAGACAAACTATTGTCATGAGAGACGACTCTGCGTCAATCTATTTGCAGACCTTTGCTGACTCAGACGAAACTGAAACAGACGAAACCTTTCACGTACACTTCTTCGATGACGAAAATCGTGAGGTTGTTATACAACCCATAACAATACAGGACGTGGAGGCATCATATACGATTACCCCATCTCTTACAACAATAGATGAAGGTGATAGCGTACAGTTCTCCGTAGCGGGTTCTTTAGTGCCAAATAGTGGTTCTACTACACTGAAGTATCAAGTCATTCCTTCCTCGATAGATTCTGCGGATAGTGCGGACTTTGTTACGGGAACGTTTACAAACGACTTTACACCGTTACTCATTAGAGATGACAGTGGTTCTTTCAGTGTTCAAACAAAGATAGATGGAGACAATGATACCACAGAAACTTTCCTTGTCAAGCTTTATACAGGAAGTAATATTCTCAAAGCAACATCGCCTCTGATTACAATCAACAACGTTTCACCAACATTCTCGGTATCCCCTGATCCTACTGTTACAGTATACGAAGGTGATAATGTCGAAATTGAATTAACGGTAGATCCTACCACAGTAGGCACAACCGTGAACTACACTATTGGTGGAACAGATTCTCGTGTCATCACTAAGACCGGATCGTTCGTTATCACTGCGGCAACTGCAACATATGTTCTTTCCGCAACTGAAACCTCAGATGTTTTTGAAACTGTATCAGGTGTGTCGTTGTCTCTCGTTACGTCAAGTGCCGGTTTCTTTAATCCAGAGTTATCCCATGGCGGGGTATTACGAATGGAGAATCAAAGTGCTACGTTCCAAATTACACCTTCAATTGTTGGTGCACAGAACGGTGATGCTTTGAGTTTTAATGTTACAGGCACAAATATCGAAGACGGTATTCGAGCGGGTTACTATCTCGAACATGTCACAACTACAGATGCGGACTTTAGTACAACTCCACCTGACTCAACTGGCCCTGTTGATATTACTTTCACAAGTAATTCAGGAACTGTGCCGTTCAACCTTGAAAACAACGGGGATTCGGACAACGAAGACTTCTTCTTTGTTTTGACTAACACGTCTGGTGAGGAAGTGGAACGATTGGGGTACACTATCATTGGTGATGCAACCTATGCGTTGACTACGCCAGCTGTGTCACAGAATGAAGGTGGGTCAATGCAGTCTATCTTCACTACAAGTGCGCCAGATGGGTTGTACTACTATTATATCGCAGGTACGGTCAACGAAGACGACTTCAGTGCAGGTTGGTCAGATATAAGTAGTCGAGAGTCCTTTATTGTTGCAGGTAACAACGGAGTGATCAATTTAACGTTGGATCTGGATCAGAAGAGAGAAGGCACGGAATCCTTCAGAATATACGTCTCAGACACCGCCAGTGGGTCTGTATTGGCGTCTACCGGTGACATATCAGTTAATGATACATCCTTACCCGTTTATACGATTGGGATGGGTACAAGTATACCAGAAGGTACCACATTGTCTGGATATGTAATTCCTGATGCGGGTAACAACAACACCGAGAACATCTACGTTAACTTCAGGACAATCTCAAGTCCTGACAGTGCGGACATCGTTACACCGCAACCTACTGCACAGTCAGTTAGTACTGGTTCTAAGTTGTTTACTACTGAAATTGGTGTTAAGGATTCTGCAACGGGTGGTATTACTGTTGAGATGACTGCACACATTGGTAGTTATACAGGCACACAGGTCGCATCTGATACTATAATCATACAGGACGCAACTCCATCTTATTCTCTTGTAACGAATAAGACAAGTGACTCTGCGTCTGAAGGTGAAACAATACAGTTTACCTTTGATGGCACTAACGTTCCGACAGGTTCATATTACTATAACGTCAGTGATATAAGACCCAAGACAACTAGTAGTATAGTCAGTGCAAGTTCTCCGATAATTTATTTGTCAGACGTACAGAACCTCGTTACCGGTATGGAAGTGCGTGGGATTGACTTCCCTTCCGGTTCTACGATAACAAGTATCAACACGGGTTCTGGATGGGTAAACATGTCTTCAAGTAACACCGAATCCGGAGCAGTTGCCTCAGGTACAGAAGTGCATTTTGCATTACCAGAAGTTTTTGATGACTTTGGTTCTTCATCTAACAAACCATTTGGAGAGATTTCTCACACAACTTCTACTTCCTCGACATTCAATGTGGATATTGCGACAGATGCAGATCTGCCTTCTCCGAGAATAGAGAACTATACCATGAATCTGGCTGCATCCTATGGTGCGACCGCTGTGAAAACAAAGGCATTTACCATAGGAGACATGACGGTCTCAAGTGTACCTAATGTACAACGACCCGCTCTCTCGTCAAACCCAGACGATTTCAGTTCGATAGGGCAAGCTCCAGATATAGCAACCTCTTCGGTAATATTCTATGGTACTGGTAGTACCTACGTAGGAACAGCGAGGGCACTAACCCTTTCTTACGTAGGAAGTACTGATACTGAACTATTGGGTGCTTGGGTTGATGACCTAGGTGCAGGTTTTGACCCAAGTGATTTTGAAATCCAAGCTACATTGGTCAATCTAAATGGATCAAATGCAGGCACTCCCGGCAACTTCGGAGTATGGGAAACGTTGAACGCCGACAGAACATGGAACGTGACAAATGCTGAACCGGGCGAAGGTAATGCCATCTACTGTCAAGCACAAATCTCGTTTACAATACGTGAGATTGCAAACACGTCAAATGCGGCTACGTTTACATATTATTTGAGTGCGGTCACTGAAGATATAAACTAAACAGGATGATGTATGACAGGTGAAGAAAAAAAGATTAAGGATGACTACGAGACTTCAAGAGACACCTATATGGAGTTAATTGAAAATGGTAAGCGTGGTCTGGATTTGATGATGGAAGTCGCACGGGAAAGCGAACACCCTCGTGCGTTTGAAGTCTTGTCTGGTATGATAAAGAATGTCGCAGACGTTACCGATAAACTTATGGATCTCCAGAAGAAGAACAAAGACATCACTAAACCCGAAGACGACACCCCCAAAGGTGTGACAAATAACAACGTCTTCATTGGTAGTGCGACTGATCTCCAACGCATGTTGGCAGAACCAGTAAAAGATATAACTCCACATGACTGATCATTACATGGGAAACCCCAACGTCAAGGGCGATGGGGTTACACAACCGTGGACTGAACATGACGTTCGTGAATACGCGAAGTGTATGCAAGATCCTGCTTACTTTGCAAGAACCTACGTGAAGATTATATCACTGGATAAAGGTCTTGTCAACTTTAATTTGTACGATTATCAAGAACAGATGTTTAAACATTTCGAAAACGAAAGGTTCAGTATCGTTCTTGCATGTCGACAGTCAGGTAAAAGTATATCATCGGTGGTATATCTTTTATGGTATGCAATATTTCATCCAGAGAAAACCATTGCAGTACTTGCGAACAAAGGCGCGACTGCTCGTGAGATGTTGTCGCGAGTCACTCTTGCACTAGAGAACCTACCGTTCTTTTTACAGCCAGGATGTCGTGCACTTAACAAGGGGTCGATCGAGTTCTCCAACAACTCTCGTATCCTCGCATCCGCAACCTCTGGTAGTTCTATTCGAGGTATGTCGGTCAACTTACTATTTCTCGATGAGTTTGCATTTGTCGAACGTGCCGCTGAGTTCTATACATCAACCTATCCAGTAGTATCTGCGGGTAAGGATACCAAGGTTATTATCACCTCTACCGCGAACGGTATTGGTAATCAGTTCCATAAGATCTGGGAAGGTGCGGTACAGAAGATCAATGAATACAAACCGTTCACTGTTAACTGGTGGGATGTGCCAGGCAGAGACGAAGAGTGGAAATCACAAACAATTTCCAATACATCTCAACTACAGTTTGACCAAGAGTTTGGTAATACTTTCTTTGGAACAGGTGACACTCTTATAGGTGCAGAAACCTTATTAAACTTTAGGGCAACTCCACCCAAAAGAATTATAGAAAATGGATCGGTCAAAGTCTACGCAGACTGTGAACCAAAACATGACTACATCATATGTGTTGACGTAGCAAAAGGAAGGGGATTGGACTATAGTACCTTTTCGGTAATCGATGTAACAGTCCGACCTTTTAAACAGGTCGCGGTGTATCGCAATAATCGTATTTCGCCAATACTCTTTCCTGATATTATCTATAAGATTGCGAATGCCTACAATCAAGCATATGTGATAATCGAGTCAAATGATGCTGGACAAGTGGTGTGCAACGGTCTATATCATGATCTAGAGTACGAGAATATACACCTAGAGTCTGCGGTCAAGAGGAATGCAATCGGTATTGAAATGAACCGTAAGGTCAAACGATTGGGTTGTTCTGGTATCAAGGATCTACTAGAAGAAAAGAAACTAGAGATTGTTGACGAAGATACCATCATGGAGATATCTACCTTCGTGTCTAAGGGTCAATCCTATGAGGCATCCGATGGTAACCACGATGATCTAATGATGAACCTCGTAATGTTTGGTTTCTTTATCACAACACAATACTTCTCTGACATGACTGATATCAATCTGAAACAGATGATGTTTGAACAACAGATGGCAGAGATCGAAGCAGATATGGTACCGTTTGGGTTTATTGATGATGGAGAAGATGCAATAAACCATATAGAGATGCAAGACGAGTTGAAGGATAAGGGTTGGCATATACCGTGGGAAGTAGAGAATTATTAAGTTATAAATAATAGCATTGAATTAATTCTCCGTATTATGTTACTTATCATAACTCAACGAAAATAAAAGGATACGATTATGGCTCTTCTAAGGTCTGAATCCCCGAATGTTGCCATCAAAGAGGTGGATCTGTCAGGCATAGTGCCCGGCGTAACTACTTCTACTGGTGCGATTGTGGGAAACTTTGCTTGGGGCCCAGTTAACACACCAGTACTCGTCGGCAACGAAGGCGAACTGGTAAGTAACTTTGGCGACCCCTCATTCTCAACCGATGCAAATGCAATCGAGTTCCTATCTGCAAATCAGTTTTTGAAATATTCCAACAGTCTCTACGTTGTACGTGGTGCGACTTCTGCTGCAAAGAATGCAGTAGACAGTGGTTCTACAGTAGACTTGATCTCTAATCGAGATGACTGGGATAACTCAAAGTCTACTGCGGTTGGAAACTTCATTGCAAAGTATGCTGGTGATGCTGGTAACTCTCTGTCAGTCTCTGTCTGTGGTTCACGCGATTCCGCATGGAATGGTTGGGCATACAGCGGTGCATTTGACGCAAAGCCCGGTACATCTGACTATGTTTCAACACGTTCTGTTGATGGTGCTGCTGCACTTGACGAAGTTCACGTTGCGATTGTAGACGAAGATGGTACTTTCTCTGGAACCCCTAACACTATTTTGGAAACGTTTGCTAACGTCTCTCTTGCTAGTGATGCAAAAACATCTGACGGTGCTAAGAACTACATTCTTGACGTACTTGATGACCGTTCTTCATATGTTTGGGGTGCTAATAAGCCCGGTGTATATGGCGCAGCTACCACTGCTGCAGCTTTCACTAATACTTCTCACGGTGCGGATCAAACAACTTCACCCAAAACTGGTTCACTCGCGTACGGTGTAAACTCTGGTGTCTTAGGCACGGCAGAGTTTAGTACCGCTCACGATCAATTCGAAGACGAAAACACTATTCAGATAGACATGTTGATCGCACCCTCGTTATCTTCGGGTACAGATCAAGCAACTGTTGTTAACGATTTGGTCGCTACTGCTACTGAACGTAAAGACTGTGTTGTTGTTACATCTCCTAACCGTGCTGCGGTTGTTGGTGTTAATGACCCCTCAACGGTTATTACTAACATCATTACTACTGCTGCTACGTTTACTAAGTCTTCTTACTTGGTGGTTGATAACAACTACTTGAAAGTGTACGATAAGTACAACGACAAGTATACGTTTATCCCTGCTGCTTCGTCCACTGCTGGACTAATGGCGTCGACAGATGATGTCGCTGCTCCTTGGTTCTCTCCCGCAGGTACAAGACGTGGTAACTATCTTGGTGTAACCTCTATTGCATACAACGCAACTCGTTCGCAAAGAGACACACTATATAAAGCAGGTGTTAACCCAATCGCTAACTTGCCAGGACAGGGTATTACTCTACAGGGTGACAAGACTTTCCTAGGTAAACCTTCAGCGTTCGACCGTATTAACGTTCGTAGACTGTTCCTAGTATTAGAAAGAGCAATTAAGGGTGCTGCACAAAATGTGTTATTCGAGTTCAATGACGAGTTTTCTCGTGCTGAGTTCGTAAACATTGTAGAACCTTTCCTTCGGGAAGTTCAAGGGCGTCGAGGTATTACCGACTTCCGTGTAGTTTGTGATGAAACAAATAACACTGGTCAGATTATCGACACTAACTCATTCGTCGCTTCAATCTTCGTGAAGCCTGCACGATCTATCAACTACGTAACGTTAAACTTCGTAGCAGTTAGAACCGGTGTAGATTTCGAAGAAGTCGTTGGCGCGGTTTAAGGAGAATAAGAAATGGCAATTTTAGGCGTAGATGACTTCAAGTCAAAACTCCGTGGCGGAGGCGCTAGAGCGAACCTTTTCCGATGCACTATCAATTTCCCTGCATATGCAGGTGGTGATGCGGAAGAGACTTCATTTCTATGTAAAACCGCACAACTTCCACAGTCTCAGGTAGGTAACTTTGTTGTTAACTTCCGAGGTCGTGAACTGAAGATGGCATCCGAGAGAACATTTGAACCTTGGACGGTAACCATAATCAATGACACAAACTTTGGCGTTCGTGACGCAATGGAAAGATGGTCTAACGGTATCAACGGACACAAGAGCAATTCAGGTCTTGTAAACCCTATTGATTATCAGACTGATCTTTTTGTTGAACAACTCGATCGTGATGAGTCTGTTATCAAACGTGTTGACATTCGTGGTGCATTCCCCGAAACTGTCGGTGCGATTAGTTTGAGTTATGATACAAAAGGTGAGATCGAAACATTTGATGTGACATTTGCTTACCAGTATTGGGAATCAAATACAACATCTTAATGCAAGACTAAATATTAGGGAGTCCAAACGGGCTCCCTTTATTTTATAAGAGAATACGTATGGCAGAAGAAAACGGCAGTATATTAAAGTTATTTGGATTCGAGATCAAGAGAGCAGGTAAAGGACAAGCTGTCCAGAAGCTCCAGTCTCCAGTAACTCCTACCGATCCGGACGGTGCAGGTTATGTCACCAGTGCTGCGGGTTACTATGGACAATACATTAACATGGATGGGGATCAAGCAAAAGATAACCACCAGTTAATCATGCGCTACCGTGGAGTTGCACAACATCCAGAAGTGGATATGGCGATTGAAGAGATCGTAAATGAAGCAATCACTGCCTCTGAGTTGGAATCCTCAGTAAAGATTTCACTAGATGATATCGAAGCAAACGATAAAATCAAAGATACAATTCGATTGGAGTTTGACAAAGTAATTAGTATGTTGAACTTCAACGATCTAGGTCACGACATTTTCAGATCGTGGTACGTTGACGGACGATGTGTACACCACCTACTCGTTAACGACTCTAACCTAAAAGCAGGTATACAAGAGATCCGTCACATCGATTCTGCACGGATCCGTAAAGTAAAAGAAATTAAGTACAAGAAAGACCAGGCGACAAACGTTAAGATAGTTGATAAGGTAGAAGAGTTTTACGTCTATGACGAGAAACCCGGCCAAACCAACTCATCTGTCAAATTGTCTATGGACGCTGTAAGTTATGTGACATCTGGTGTACTGGACGAGTCTAGAAAGAAGATCTTGTCACACCTACATAAGTCACTAAAACCCATCAACCAATTGCGTATGATGGAAGACAGTCTTGTAATCTATCGTCTTGCACGTGCACCCGAACGTAGAATCTTCTATATAGATGTGGGTAACATGCCACGTGGTAAGGCAAACGAATACATGAAAGACATCATGGCGAAGTATCGTAACAAGTTAGTCTATGATGCGAGTACTGGTCAACTCAAAGATGACCGTAAGCATATGAGTATGCTTGAAGACTTCTGGTTACCACGTAAAGAAGGTGGACGTGGTACCGAGATATCAACACTGCCAGGCGGCGATAATCTGGGACAGATAGATGATATCATTTATTTTCAGAAGAGACTATACCGTTCTCTGAATGTCCCAGTGAATCGTTTGGAACAAGAATCACAGTTCTCTATGGGTAGATCTACAGAGATCTCAAGAGATGAGGTGAAGTTCCAGAAGTTTATTGACAAACTACGCAGACGATTCGCAAATCTGTTCCTTGGTATTCTGAGAAAACAACTAGTTCTCAAGTCTATCATTACTGAACAGGATTGGGAGGAATGGAAAGATAATATATACGTTGACTTCGTTCGTGATAATCACTTCACTGAATTGAAGGAGATGGAAATCTTTAGAGAACGTGCAGGACTCATGAATGAGATGGTAGGTTTCGTGGGTGAGTATGTATCTAAAGAATGGGTACAACGTAATATCATGCGATTCACCGATGAAGATCTTGAACAAATGCAGAAAGAGATCGATGGTGAGGTTGCATCTGGTGACATTGATGATCCAGACGAAAAGAAGGATGATGAAAAACCCCCCGTAGGTAAACCACCTGCGGAACCAAAGAAACCGGCACCTAAAAAGGCACCGGTAGATAAAGATGATAAACAAGATGAGGAGTCTTAATAATGCCAGATGATGACGTAGTTGTAGGTGAAGTTGGAGCAGATCCTATCGATGCACCAAACCCGATTGCAGACTTTTTGAAGTCAGTAGAAGATCAGAACTTTGTTGGTGCGGAAGCACAGTTTAATGACATGGTTAGTGATCGACTTTCTGATGCAATGGATCAAGCAAAGATCAAGATTGCATCTAATCTCTATGGTGACGGCGAACCCGAAGGGGACGTTGAACCGGAAGAGGAAGAAGTTGACGTAGAAGATCTGGACGACTCCGAACCTGAAGAGGATATGGAAACGGAAGAGGAAGAGGAAGTCTAGATCCGAATATGTATAAATATTCTGTACAAGACTAGAGATTTCTTATGAAAACGTTTCAACAAATCCGCGAAAAAAGATCTAAAGGTATGCCGCCTGGCGAACACATGTTCGACAAGAAGGTAAACCGGCACACAGTTATGGTGCATAAAGAGAAGGGTAAGTTTACCACCTATATAGATGGTGACAAGTTAGATACCTTTCGTTCGCAAAAAGAAGCGGAGAAGGCGGGAATCGCTTTCGCAAAGGAGTTCTAATGAAGCTTATCGCAGAATATCAAGAAAACGATATCCAGTGTATCGTTGAGAAAAAAGAAAACGGTGACAAGAATTATGTCATCGAAGGTGTGTTTGCACAAGCAGACCAAAAGAATCGCAACGGACGTATCTACCCTAAAGCAATTATGGAAAGGGCAGTAGGTCGTTACGTTGATGAACAAGTATCTAAGAAACGTGCGGTTGGGGAACTAAACCACCCCGAAGGGCCAACCGTTAACTTAGACAAAGTTTCACACCTCATCACAGACCTCAAGTTCGAGGGAAATGATGTGGTAGGAAAGGCACAGATATTGGATACTCCAATGGGTAAGATTGTTAAAGGTCTTCTTGAAGGTGGTGTTCAACTAGGTGTGTCAACTCGTGGCATGGGTAGTCTTGAGTCGAAGAACGGCACGATGTATGTACGTGACGACTTCATTCTTAATACCGTAGATATTGTCCAAGATCCTTCAGCGCCTGGTGCCTTTGTAAATGGTATCATGGAAGGTGTTGATTGGATATGGAACAATGGTGTTATAGAACCTCAAGTCATTGAAAATATGGAGACTGAAATACTAACCACTCCGACAAAGCATCTCTACGAGAAGCAGGTTCGAGAGTACAAGCGTTTCCTCTCGTTGTTAAAATCTAACTATTAGGAGTAAAATGTTATGTCTGATGTAGACCAAAACATCGAGCTTCCAGAAATCGAGGAAGCTAGTGCTCAGAAAATGCCAGTAGGAGATGAAGAGCAGTCTATTGCGGCAACCGATAAAGCGGGAGATGCGACTAACCCCGCACCTAAGCGCAAAGGTGATACCGCAAATAAGGACGAACCTAACGGTTCTCCCAAGACTAAGGCAGCAATGATCAACGCCATGTATAAAAAGATGGAAGGTATGTCTAAACAACACCTTGCAGCTATGGCGACTAAAATGGAAGGTCTGGAAGTAGACGTAGACGCAGATGCAGTAGAACTGCCTGAGTTTAACTATACTGACGAACTGGACGCTTTAGTAGAATCAGAAGCTACTTTATCAGATGAGTTCAAATCGAAAACTGCCATTATTTTTGAGACTGCAATTAAGTCTAAGTTGTCCGAAGAAATCGAACGCTTAGAAGATGATTATCAAACTCGACTCGAAGAGGAACTGACCGTAACTCGTTCTGACCTCGTAGAGAAGATTGATTCTTACCTAAACTACGTAGTTGAAAATTGGATGTCTGAGAACAAACTTGCTGTAGAGCAAGGACTTCGTACTGAAGTCGCAGAAGGTTTCATGGATAAGTTGAAAGACTTGTTCGTAGAGTCTTATGTTACAGTTCCTGAGTCCAAAGTTGACTTAGTTGATGAACTTGCAGACCAAGTTGAGGAACTCGAAGAGTCTCTTAACTCACGGACTGCGGAAGTTCTTAGTATGTCTGAGCAAATCGAATCATTCCAACGTGCAGCGATTATTCGCGAAGCGTCAGGTGATCTCGCTGACACTCAGGTAGAAAAACTCGCTTCATTAGTAGAAGCACTTGACTTTGAAGACGAAGAGTCTTTTCAACAAAAAGTCAAGACTGTCAAAGAGTCGTACTTCAAGAAGGACGTACCCGCGGCATCTGCTGAAGAAGTCACCGAAGACTGGACTGCTGAACCACAGGAAGTTAATTCTGTGATGAATCAGTACTTGAACGCAATTAAAAACACAAATAAGTAAGGGAGTATACTAATGCAAGTATCCTATGATAAATTAGTTGAGAAGTGGTCACCCATTCTCAACGAAGAGAGTGCGGGAAAAATCGATGATTCTCATCGCCGTGCTGTAACCGCTGCCGTTCTTGAGAACCAAGAGCACGCTTTCCGTGAGGAAGCTGCAATGAACGGTCAGTTAATCGAAACTGCTGGAAACGCTGCTGGTAATGGCGTATCTAGTGCAGATGGTGGTACTGGTGCTGCTTCAAACTGGAACCCAGTATTGATCGCACTTGTTCGCCGCGCTATGCCTAACCTAATGGCATACGACATCTGTGGTGTTCAACCTATGTCTGGCCCTACTGGTCTTATCTTCGCAATGAAGTCGCGATACAAGACTACTAAAGCTGGCGTAGCAAGTGGAGCCGAGGCACTGTTCAACGAAGCAGCTGTTGGTTTCTCTGGAGACTCAGCAACTACTGCAAACGGTGGTTCTACTGGTCTTGAAGGCGTAACAGATACAAACGGAGACGGTTCTATTGTCGACTCTGGTGCATCTAACGTTCCATACCTAGGCGATGCATACAGCACTGCTGAAGCTGAAGCACTTGGTAACACTGGCGAGTCATTTGCAGAGATGGGTTTCACCATCGAGAAGTCAACTGTAACTGCTAAGTCACGTGCACTGAAGGCAGAGTACACCTTAGAATTGGCACAAGACCTGAAAGCAATCCACGGTCTGGACGCTGAAACTGAGTTGGCAAACATTCTGTCTACTGAGATCCTTTCTGAAATCAACCGTGAAGTTATCCGTACTATTAACTCACAGGCTAAGATTGGTGCTCGTCAAGCTAACGTAACTACTAAAGGTATCTTTGACTTGTCATCTGATGCTGATGGTCGTTGGTCAGTTGAGAAGTTCAAGGGTCTGCTTGTTCAGATCGAACGTGAGTGTAACGTGATCGCGAAAGAAACTCGCCGTGGTAAGGGTAACGTAGTCATCTGTTCTTCAGATGTTGCTACTGCACTTGTTGCTGCTGGTATGCTTGACTACAGTCCTGCCCTGTCTACCAACCTTCAGGTTGATGACACTGGTAACACCTTTGCTGGTGTACTGAACGGTCGTACTAAAGTATACATCGATCCATATGCAACTGGCGACTACGTAACTGTAGGTTATAAGGGTACTAACCCATATGACGCTGGTGTTTTCTACTGCCCATACGTACCATTACAGATGGTTCGTGCGGTTGGTGAGGACGACTTCCAGCCACGCATCGGATTCAAGACTCGTTACGGAATGGCTTCAAACCCATACGTTGACGGATCTGACGGTCTGGCTGCTGTACGTACTAACCAGTACTACCGAATCTTCCGTGTGGACAACATCCTCACATAAGATAGGTATAAAAATAAGAGTATGGTCTAGGCGTCTAACCTTGAAACCATACCACCTTTTAGGGGACTCTTCGGAGTCCCTTTTTTTATTTGTGTAAATCAGGAGTAGAATATGACTATAGTTTTTTGGGCG
>OBMK010000018.1_pt1 | contig 152961 bp, 194 predicted proteins | sample 1539081 | NCBI WGS metagenome assembly OBMK01 (sample SAMEA3355528, study PRJEB22509) | marine metagenome | biome: marine; feature: river plume; material: water | place: USA | collected 2010-08-07 | depth 0.5 m | reverse complement strand
ACGCTCAGAGTCCTAGTAATGGTCAAACACCGTTTACTTACAATGCTAGGTATCCAGCGATTTACACTGCTAATGCTAGAGCATCTGTGAGTTCAAGAAGTCCTGGCACCTATCCATACAGGTCACCTGTTGGTTATTGGGAATCTAGTACTAACAGTGCTAGTAATTATCAGATGGGATATGTTGAGGGTGTAGGTTTATACTCTGCTTTTGGTGCCCCTTTGGGAAGTTATCAAACCGCTTTTGGTTCTTTACAGAACTTTAGTACTGTTACTGGTAACACCGGCTTGCCATTCTACGCTGTTACAGCATACCAAAGCAGTCAGTCTGCATCGACAAGTTTTTACATTGGTAGTAACAGTACCCTACCAATTGGCCCGCTGTCGCAAATTCTTGTTCAATGGACTAGAGGTTATTACCCATCACCTTTCTCAATACCATTCCAGTATATGCAGTTTTCACAAGGTACGTGGTATATACAAGGTAGAAATATGATAAGAGAAAACAGTCCAGCTGGTGCTTATGGCGCCCTTAGAATAGATATAACAAAATAGGAATTAGAAATATGGCATTATATGAAACAACAATAACAAACCTCGATGGAAGTACTGAAATTGCTTTAAATAAAGATTATATATTTTCTGATATTGACGGAGATGTAACTTGTACACAAACAGGATTTAAAGCAGCATACACAGTAGGAGAAAATACGGACTTAGCACAAGCTGAGACAGATATCGATGCTTGTATTGCTAACAACTTGGAAGTTTGGGCTTGGCAGAAGTATTACCAAAACCCTCTGAACCCAAGTGAACTAAGGGATTAATAGGAAAAGACATGGCACAAGGCAGTTATCAGGTTCCATCCATTGCACAACAACCGTTCACGTACAGCGCATCGTATCGTGTGCCTTATATTGCGAATGCTAGACAACCATTTACGTATAGAAACCCATTTACGTATCGTGTGCCTTATATTGCTAACGCAAGACAACCATTTACGTATAGAAACCCATTCACATATAGGGTTCCATACATTGCGAATGCTAGACAACCTAGTACGTATCGTAACCCATTCACATATAGGGTTCCGTTCACATACCAAAACAGGTCTCCATTTACATATAGAAACCCTGTAAGTTATCGTGTGCCATTTACTTACAATAATAGACAACCATTTACATATAGAAACCCTGTAAATGCTCAAACGCCTTATATTGCCAATGCTAGACAACCTGCTGGTTACAGAAACCCTGTTTCAGGACAACAACCATATATTGCGAATGCTAGACAACCTGCTGGTTACAGAAACCCAGTATCAGCACAGCAACCATATATTGCTAACGCAAGGAATCCATTCACATATAGAAACCCTGTAAACGGTCAACAACCATATATTGCGAGTGCTCAGCAACCATATCCATATATTGCTAATAGTCAAACACCGTTCACTTATCAGAACAGACAACCTAGTACATATGCTAGACAGGGTCAAACACCATTTACGTACCAAAATAGACAACCTGGCACATATGCTAGACAGGGTCAAACTCCATTTACGTACCAAAATAGACAACCATTTACGTATAGAAACCCAGTGAATGGTCAAACGCCATTTACGTATCAGAACAGACAACCTAGTACGTATAGAAACCCAGTGAATGGTCAAACTCCATTTACGTACCAAAACAGGTCTCCATTTACATATAGAAACCCTGTAGGTTATCAAGTACCATTTACATATAGTAATAGACAACCTGCTATCTATGGAAACCCTGTAAGTTATCAAGTACCATTTACGTATCAGAACAGACAACCTAGTACATATCAGAGAACTGGTCAAACACCATTTACGTACCAAAATAGACAACCTGGCACATATGCTAGACAGGGTCAAACACCATTTACGTATCAGAACAGACAACCTGGCACATATGCTAGACAGGGTCAAACACCGTTCACGTATCAGAACAGACAACCTAGTACGTATAGAAACCCAGTGAATGGACAACAACCATATATCGCTAACGCTAGACAACCTAGTACGTATAGAAATCCAGTGAATGGTCAACAACCATATATTGCTAATGCAAGACAACCTGCCACCTATGCTAGACAGGGTAGAACACCGTTCACTTATCAGAACAGACAACCTGGCACATATGCACGACAAGGACAAACTCCTTTCACGTATCAACACAGACAACCTTCAACATATAGTAGACAAGGTAGAACACCGTTCACTTATCAGAACAGACAACCTTCGACATATGCTAGACAAGGTAGAACACCTGTTATACGTTGGGATGGTAACTTGTCACAACAGTGGCCTGCTGCTGATATAAGTTAATTTTCATCGACTAAATACTGGTAGAAGCAATTTACTGGAATTTAGTTTATGGAAAAAATAACAACACTTGATGCACTACTTCTAAAATTAGAAGAAACCCCTATACCAACTGAAGAACTCAAAACTTATGGTCATGCTCAGAGGCATCAATTACCCCAATATCATTTAGGGTCTACTAATATTGATGAGATTGATAAAGACAGCGAGTTCTATAAAGTCTTATCATATTTTTTTGATAATGTTATGCCTCCCCTACGACTTCTTAAGTGGTCAGACCTTGATACACTGAGAAGACAGAAAGAGATTACGACCTTTAATGGATTACAATTTCAGTGTAATGCATATCACAAATTCATGCCAGATATTTACACTTCAGGAATCCAACCCGAAGGTGAAAAAAACATAACAACAAAATTCCAAGTTGCTACTGTTGATGATGAAATAAAAGAAATTAAAGACTACTGTGGTGAAGCAACCGACCCACGTGACTTTCATCAAGAAGATTTTAACATATCTATGAATTCAATGTATTATCATAGTGCGAAAGCTCATTGGATTACACAAAGTATTAGAGAGGAGGGATTGTGGGCTCCTATTCAAGGATATACTCAATCTCCTAACGGTGGTAATTTCACACAACTTATGATACATCCAGGCAGTGTACGTTCAGGTGTATTTGAAGAGATGGAAGACCCAACACATGAACTTTTGATATGGGATTTCCAAGATACATTCCCCGACATTCCATCAATGTCCATAGACGATTCTTTGGATTACTGGAAAGAAACCATCCTCAATGGTAATACAAAATGCAATCATAAAAACTTGAGTGTTATATTTACTAATGGTACACTTGAATACCAATCCGACCATTCCAATATAGAATTTAGAAGAGAAGTTTGGAAACATAGTAAGAAGTTTACAGAACTTTCTGCTGGAAAACCTCTAACAATTTATATTGGTTATGACCCTAGACACAATAATCTAGAGTTGTACTCCAAGCAATCTATATTAGATGCAGTGAAGAGAAGTGTTGGTGGTGGGAGATTTGTTGATTACACTAGGTTTACGCCAGAAATTAAAATACTTGACATTTCAAAGATACCCGAGTACACTAGAGAGTATGCAAATCAATCTACTGAGTTTACATACAGTAGATTCTTAATACCGTATCTTGAGAACTATGAAGGGTTTAGTATGTTTGTAGATGATGACTTCATCTTTAATAAAAACCCTATGCCGATGTTCTATTACCTAGGTCAAGATGATGCAGTAGCATGTATCAAGTATCCGCAAATTAAACATGATGAAACCAAGTTTGATGGAGAAGTTAATATAGATTATCCATGTAAACTATGGTCATCTATGATGTTCTTCAATAACAGTCATCCCGACTGTAAGAAGTTAACACCCGAAGTGGTTAACACTTGGACAGGTGCCCAATTGCATCAATTCGAATGGACTGATAAGATTGCTCCCATCCCCGAGAAGTATGTGTTCGTTGAGGGATATGATGACCCCGAGGTTAAGTGGGATTTCTCTGCTGTTCACTATACAAGAGGTGGGCCATGGATAAATGGGATGGATACAGAACACATAAATAATTTAGAACACTACAACAAAGTTAAAAACAGCTTGTTGTGATAACAATCTTATGATATAATGGAGAAAAAGGATATATTATGAATGCACTAATTTACACAGAAAACAATGAACTTATGATTACCAAACCTAATGGTTTGCATTATAAGTTTGAAAATGTCGACAAACCCGAATTGGGATTTGATTATGATGTTCTAGTCTACGCTGAAGAAGAACTTAAGATTCTCAACTGGGATGTTCAAAAAGAGTTCCAAGACCAAGAACAAATTCCCTTAAATGCAGATGAAAAAGACGCTGTCGAAACTTACATTAAAAATTCAGAACCACCTATGGGTGTCACTTTAAACAGTCAATACATTGAACAACTAGCTTATATGTGTAATAAGAATGTTGAAGCATGTGCTAACGGATTTAATTTTTCTGATTTGGCAGAGGTTGTCTATGTTGGTAGAGAAGGTTCCAACCATCCTTACAGGTCTAATGCTAGACGTGTTATGGAGTATGCTGATGCATTATGGCACATCTTTGACCAAGTTATGAATGAGATTGTAAAAACTAGAGAAGATACTCTTAGAGATTTTGCTAGTTATGTGGAACAACTACCACAACCACAACAAATTCCCGAAACAGAAAATTTCGCACATAATCGGGATACAAAAGTTGGCGGTTAATCTAAATCCAAAGGTTGTTCATATTGATAAACCTTTTAAAATTCAAGACCTACCTTTACAAGATATCTATGTATTGGATGATTGGCTCAGTGTTGATTTATTTCATCACTATGCAAATGTCCATCTAAGAACTTATAGTGAATGGTCTAAAACAAATGAAGTTCAGAGCGGTAGCGCTACTGGATTTCCCCATCATAGTTTTTGGGGTGCAACTTACTTTAGAGGAGCATTTCAAGAGGATGGTTCACTAGGTAAAGGTGATTTGGTTCTTGAGAGGGGGTCAGACCCATTGAATGCCGTGTTTGCTAGATATATAGATAGCAGACTAAGAACTGAATTTGGATTTAAATGGGAGAAATTTCAATACATGGGATTGAACTCTCAAACACAGGGACTAGATGGGACAACACATTCTGATTGTGCTCAAGATGAAGATTGGAATATATCGTTTCTATATTATTGCAGTCCTGTATGGTATCCATCATGGGGTGGAGATTTAAGAATTTATGATACTATGCAATTTGGACTTGATGGGAGAGCAGACCACGTCAAGAATCACCAAGTTGCTTCTGTAGAATATAAACCAAACAGATTGCTGATGTTTGACGGAAGAATTCCACATGGTGCAGATGCACCTACAACAAAAGCACGATACATGGACAGACGTTCTATAGTATTAAGAGGTGATGAAGTATCACTTACACATGAAGGAGAAGAATATCATGCCAATGATAGAATTTCACAGTTACAGCTCAGAGACCCTCGCTGATTTTAAACCAGTATTAGCAAAGAGTATTTTACCCGAGTGGTGGAAGAAAACTAAGGTAGCGGAGTTTACTCAAGGTAGACAACAACAAACTATTCGTGCTTGTCCAGCAATGGATGATTGGTTAAAGAGCGGATGGATTATTGTTGCTAATAGAGACATTCATGTTATAAATGGTGAAGGAATCAATGATAGTGGCACCAATAAAGTATTTACTTGGGATGGTAAGGATGCTTCAACCCATTCACAGTCCCATCCTAAAGAACAAGTTAGAGAATCTTTTGAATACTATGGTAGTGGTGACGGTAAAGCTCCTATAAAAGATGCATTTAAATTCAGAAATCCGTGGAACATAAAAACCCCGCCTGGCTATTCATGTTTCTACTTAGACCCATTCTTATTTCAGAATAAATACTTTGCATGTTGGCAGGGTATTATTGATACTGATACATTTAATGTTGGTCTAGACAATGCACAGATAATTTTTTATCCTAAAGTCGACCATTCATTTGTTATACCAAAAGGAACCCCTCTTTGTCAGATTATACCGTTTAAGAGAGAAGAGTGGCATGCTTCATTTGAAATAAAATCACATGAACACTGGCAAGAAACTAAAGGAAGAGGGTATAAAATAGACCCACATGACCCTTCTACTGAGAAGGTTTTATCAATGCAAGAATGGGGTCATAAAGCGCCATTTGAAGGGAAGGATGGTATTAGAGATTTGGGCCCGTATAGAAATAAGGGTTATTGGGTACCTAAAGCTAGACTATTTAAAAATGATAATCCCCCACCCGAATGCCCTATGCACGTAAGTGAAGAACAAGAACCTACTGAGGTTCAACTGGAGTTAGACTTTAATGATTAGATATTTATTCCCAACCGTCATCTTTCAAAGAAACATGACATGCCCAACACAGATGGGAGATGAGCTCGTTCTAGATGATGAATACATGAAAATGTTGAAAGATGAGATGGATGCTATGCGTAGACGTGATGGTGTTGGTAGACAAGTTTCAAATGCTTATACTGGATGGCAGTCTAACGATGGTGTAGACAATAATCCAACGTTCCAAAAATTAATGAATCGAATTAGTACAGTATTCTACCAAGAGGTTTGGAATTACTTTGGGGTTGACCCAACAAAGACAGCATTTCAAATGGGTAACTGTTGGGCAAATATAAATGATAAAACTGCATGGAACAGACCACACTTACATAATGGTTGTTGGTATAGTGGCGTCTTCTATATCCATGCTGATGGTGATGAAGGAGATTTTGTTGCTATCAATACAGACCCTAAAGTTGTTTCTGATATGCCAAATTCCAATAGACACCAAGAGTCATGGGACTTCAAACCAAGAACAGGGGAATTGATTTTATTCCCTAGTGGTATGATGCATATGGTAGCACCAAACTTGACAGACAAGGACAGATATTCAATATCATTCAATTCAGCATTTCAAATTAAAGATTATGAAGCTTATAGAAACAATTTCGCTACAGGTTGGCATCCCGATGAGAATACATTTGGTTTAGATGAAAACGGTATGTTACAAAAGTACCAATATGAACCTATTGACTGGGAAAATCAACAAGGATAACAAACTTTCTTTCCTAAATAAATGTATGGAAATTGCTATCTCACCAGGCGTACTTTGGAATATATTTCTAACACTTGTTGTCCTACCTATGGGATTCCTTGTTAGAACAATCTTATCTGAACAAAAACGTATAGACATTTTGGTTAATAAAACTAGGGAAGAAATAGCCCGTGAATATGTCACAAGAGACCAAATAGAAATAGAGTTTCAGAGAATTATCGACAAGATGGATAAACTAGATTCTAAACTAGATAGAGTAGTTTCTAAAACTTACTTCCAAGAATAGGTTCTCAACTGTTATAAATAGTAGTAGACACAAATACTACGGATTTAAAACATGGCAGAACCAAATTCAAAAGCATCTTTAAAAGAGTATATAAAAAGAAAACTCGGAGCTCCTGTACTAGAGGTTAACGTTGATGATGACCAATTCGATGATAGAATCGATGAGGGTCTTCAGTATTTCAGAGAGTACCATTACGATGGTGCAATTAAAACATATCTAAAACACCAACTAACCCAAAACGATATCGACTCATTTAAAACGAATGCAACACATAACGCAGCTACAACTGGTACACAAGCTGTAGCAAATCAGACGTACTTAGAGAGTAATAGTTACATAACACTACCCGAACATGTGTTAAGTGTAATACAAGTATTCCCATTCAGTTCAGGCACGTCATCGAGTATGTTTGATATCCAGTATCAGTTAAGACTCAATGATTTATGGGATTTAACATCAACTAGTGTTTTATACTATGCTCAAGTACAGTCGCATCTATCTATGATGAATGATATTCTAGTTGGACAAGTTCCAATCAGATACAAGTCACACTCAAATAGATTGTATCTAGACTATAGTGTTGAAAAATTTAACGTAGGTGAGTACATTATCATCGAGTGTTATAGAAAGTTAGACCCAACAGACATGACTGATATCTATAACGATATGTGGTTGAAGAAGTATTGTACCGCTTTAGTTAAGTATCAGTGGGGTGAAAACTTATCTAAGTTCTCGGGTATTCAACTGCCAGGCGGAGTCACACTAGACGCTACTCAGATGAAGACTGAAGCGCAAGAAGAAATTAGAAGATTAGAAGAAGAATCGAGACTGAATTTTGAAATGCCAGTTCTCGATATGATGGGATAATATATGCCAACAAACGTATTTTTTAACCATGCAGTACAAACTGAACAACATCTATACGAAGATTTGGTTGTTGAGTCATTGCGTATGTATGGTAATGAGACGTACTATCTACCAAGAGAAATTGTAGAGGAAGACTCTATACTTGGTGAAGATGTACAGTCTAAATTTGGAGATGCATATTCTGTAGAAATGTATGTAGAAAATACAGAAGGATATGAGGGGGACGGAGACCTTATGTCTAAGTTTGGTATACAAGTAAGAGACCAAGCAACCTTCGTTCTTTCTTTAAGAACGTGGGAAAGATTTATATCACTAGACTCTAACCTTGCAACATCATTAAGACCAAACGAAGGAGACTTAATTTACTTCCCACTTAGTGGTTCTGTGTTTGAAATCAAATTTGTAGAACACGAAAATCCTTTCTATCAAGTTGGAAAACTATTTGTATTTAAATTACAATGTGAACTCTTTGAATACAGTGGAGAAGATTTCGATGTTGGTGGTGCTGTCGACTTAATTGAAACTGAAAACGCCTACACAATAGATATGATTCTACAAGCAGATGGTAGTGGAAACTACACACGTGGTGAGAATGTTACCCTTGGTGGTGCAGTTGTGGGTGAAGTTGTTGGTTGGGTTCCTACCACTAGAGAACTGAATATCAAAGATAACACTACAGCGATTTCTGTTGGTGATACACTCATAGGTGTAGACTCAAAAGCAGAATATATTGTTTATAGTATTGAAGATGTTTTAAACTTCTCTTATGATAAATCTGCACAAAACAAAGACTTTGAAACAAAAGCAGATGGATACTTAGACTTCTCAGAGACAAACCCATTCGGTGAGGTTACATAATGTTTGGAACATTTTTTTATAATGAGACAATGAAGCGAGCGGTGTCAATCTTTGGTACCGTATTTAATAATATTACAGTCAAGAAAATAAAAGAAAACGGAACTGTATTACATGAACAGAAGGTTCCAATTTCATATGGGCCAAAACAAAAATTCCTCGCCAGACTACAACAAGAAGCAGACTTAAGTGATAACAATAGAAGTGCAATATCTTTACCAAGACTTGCATTCGAACTTACAGGGTTTGAGTATGATGCTAGTAGACAACAAAATAAACTATTACGTCACAGTAAATCACAACTAGAAACTAGTGATGGTAATAAGAGAGGATATCAATACCAACCAGCTCCGTACAACTTGAACTTTACTTTGAATGTTCTTGCAAAAAATATGAATGATGCTCTACAGATTGTAGAACAAATCTTACCATACTTTCAACCCGAGTATACAGTTACAATGAAGATGGTAGATTCTATGTCAGACATTAGAGACGTGCCAATTCAATTAACTAGTGTTAATATGGAAGACACATACGAAGGTGACTTCACTGAAAGACGTGTCATATCTTATGCACTAGAATTCACTATGAAGTTATACTTCTTTGGGCCTGTGTATACTGGAGATGTTATTAAGAGTGTTGTCGAAAGAGATTATATAAATCAAACAAGTGGTACATTTACTACAACACAAATTGATGGTGCTGGTCTTGTTAAAGAGGTCAAGCACTATGAACCAGCATTCGCTGAGATTGTTAGTGCTGACACCCTTGGTACTTCAAATACATATACCTTTGCGAGTGCAATAAATAGTAAGATAAGTGTTGGGGATGAAATATTTGGTTTCAGAACCGCAGTTGGAAATGTGGTTGTTGCCACAATTTCTGAAGACAGACGTACAATAACTGCTAACGAACCAAATGCTATTTCGAAAGGAGACACACTAAAGTTTGTTGGGTCGGTACAACCAAATGACACATTTGTTGTTGCTGAAAATGTTACATTTTATGATGACGGAACAATCAGTACATTTGCTGATGATAAGGTTACCGATGCGAGTTAATTATGGCAAAAGATATAGATTCTAAATTAGACGAAGTTCTAGATATAACTTCGGATATTCAAATACAGACTGGGGAGATTGTCAAGTCTGTTCCAACGGATGTCAAACGTTCTAAAAATATAGAAACAGATTACAAATACACTAGAGAAAATCTCTATGGTCTCGTTGAGCGAGGACAAGATGCAATTGACGGCATCTTAGATGTATGTAAGGAGACAGAAAACCCACGTGCATATGAAGTTGCTGGTCAGTTAATTAAAACTGTAGGAGAAACCGCTGAGAAACTACTAGACATTCAAACCAAATTAAAGAAGTTAGAGGGTGAAGACCAACAGAGAATAGGGAAACAAGAGAACCATTTATATGTTGGTTCCACTTCCGAACTACAGAAGTTTCTGAAGAAAAATAAGAATGACAGTTAATAAGAATGAAGGTTACTTAGGTAACAGCATGATTAAGCGTGCTGGTATCGAACACCAGTACACTAAAGATGAAATGGCTGAATATTTGAAGTGTTCTGAAAACCCATGTCATTTCATTGAAAACTACACACAGATTATCTCACTAGATGAAGGTATGGTACCCTTTAAACTTCGTGGTTATCAAGATAAACTTATTGAACACTATGATGCAAATCGTTTCAATGTAGTCCTTGCATCACGTCAGAGTGGTAAGTCAATCACATCATGTGCCTATCTTTTGTGGTTTTTATTATTTAAACCCGAAGTAACAGTAGCGGTTCTTGCTAACAAAGGTGCAATTTCTAGAGAGATGATTGCACGTATTGTAACCATGTTAGAGTCTGTTCCGTTCTTCTTGCAGCCTGGTGTAAAGATTCTCAACAAAGGTTCGATAGAGTTTGCGAATGATAGTAAAGTGGTTGCAGCTGCAACTTCTTCAAGTTCTATTCGTGGATTGTCAATCAACCTACTTTATCTTGATGAGTTTGCATTCGTTGACGATGCAGAGACATTCTATACTGCAACATATCCAGTTGTAACCTCGGGTAAAGACTCTAAGGTTATTATTACCTCTACTGCAAATGGTGTTGGTAACATGTTCCATAAGATATATGAGAGTGCGATACATGACCAATCAGAATATAAATCATTCACCATCAACTGGTATGACGTGCCAGGCAGAGACGAAGCATGGAAGAAAGAGACCATTGCAAACACTTCTGAAGCACAGTTTGAACAGGAGTATGGTAACAGTTTCTTAGGAACAGGTAATACACTTATCAATTCTAATACACTACTAGGTCTGAAAGCATGGGATGCTGAGTGGTATAAGGATGGTTTTAGTGTGTATCAGAAACCTGTTGAAGACCACACCTATATATGTACAGTAGATGTTGCAAAAGGTAGAGGAATGGATTTCTCTACCATGACTATATTTGATGTGAGTGTAGACCCATTCACACAAGTTGCAACGTATCGGGATAGCATGATATCACCTATGCTATTCCCCGATATTATAAATAAGTATGCAAAAGCATACAACACCGCATTAGTTATAATAGAAAACAATGCAGAAGGGTCTATGGTAGCAAGTCAGTTACACTATGATATAGAATACGACAATGTATTCACACAGGGGATGACTAAAGCTGAAGATATTGGTGTTACCATGACCAAAAAAATTAAAAGAATCGGATGTTCTACACTAAAAGAGATATTGGAGGAGAACCGATTAAATTTGATTGACAGAAGCACGATTACCGAGCTTATGACTTTCATAAATAAAGGGATGTCTTTTGAAGCAGATAGAGGATATCACGATGATATGGTTATGAATTGCGTATTATTTTCTTGGTTTATTACAACTGATTATTTTACTCACCTCACAAACCATCAAGTTAAGAATCTCTTATACTCAGAACAACAAAGAGTCATTGAAGATGATATGTTGCCAGCTGGAATATTTGGGGGTGACCCATATATAGAGGAAAGCTTTGTAGATGAGGGTGGGGATAGATGGTTCTTCGAAGAAGTCCTTAAGAATTCTTAGAATCTTTAAAGTTATAAATATATCAAGTAAAACAAAACTTTTTACATTAACAGGAGAAAAGTATGGCATTTCAAGTATCACCAGGCGTACAGGTCAAGGAAGTTGACCTTACAAATGTTGTGCCCGCAGTATCATCTACAGTAGGTGCGTACGCTGGTTCATTTCAATGGGGCCCTGTTGATGAAGTAGTAACAGTTTCAGACTCAAACGGTTTAATAGAATCTTTCTTCACACCTGCTAACACAGATGCTGGTGCAGAAGATTTCTATACTGCTGAGTCATTTCTGAAATATGGTTCATCACTAAGAGTAGTTAGGATTAATACCACAGGTATGTCTAACGCAAACGCTGCCAATGCGGCAAGTAAACTTCTGAAAGGTTCAGAAGACTATGCATCAACATATGAAGGTGGTGCAGGCGGTGTTGGTTCATTTATTGCTAGGTGCCCAGGCGCTTTAGGTAATAATATAGACGTACACGTATGTGCAACAAGTGACGCATATTTCAAAGGTTCTGCATCATTAGTCAATGACACTGATGGCGCTGACGTAGGTGACACTACAGTAACCGTAGATACTGGGACTAATTTCCTAGTAAGAGACATTATTACTTTCTCAGGTCACGCAACACAATACCGAGTTACTGCAATCAACGGAGCAGTTCTAACTATCGAATCAATCGGACAACCAGTTAAAGGTGGTCTAACAGTTGCAGTCGCAGACGATGTTGCAATCGATAGATATTGGGAACACTACGCTTTATTTGATAAAGCACCAGGCTCATCAAGTGCTGCCGTTAACGGTGGTATTGCAAATGATGAGATGCACGTAGTTGTTGTCGACAGAACAGGCGTAATCACAGGAACACCACAGACAGTATTAGAAACATACGGTTTCGTGTCTAAGTGTTCAGATGCTAAAGATTCAGGCGGTCAATTAAACTACTACAGAAACGTAATCTCACAAAAATCAGATTGGATTTGGTGGTCAGGTCACGGAACTTCACACGCAGCTGCAAGTACACACTACACTATTGCAGATATTGCTGGTGGTTCTGCTTTCCCAACACCTGCTTTACCAGTAAAATCAGTTCTTTCAAACGGAAGTGATGGTAATTTACCTACTGCAGGACAGAAGAGTGCTGCTTACACTGATAACTTCAGTGATGCAGATTCAGTAGACGTTTCATTCATGATAGTGGGTTCAACAAGAACACAAGGTGCAGATTCAGTTGCAGACCATAACACAATCGTCAATCAGTTAATTCTTGATTGTGAATTAAGAAAAGATTGTATGGTTATTGCATCACCTAGAAGAACTTCAGTAGTTAACGTTTCTTCAGAATCATTACAAACAACTAACGTTCTTGCTGATTTCGCTTCAGTAACATCTTCATCATATGCTTCATTCGACAGTGGATGGGTATACCAGTATGATAGATTCAACGACAGATATGTATGGGTGCCAGGCAACGGACATACAACAGGTATTATGGTAAGGTCAGACTTACTAAGAGACCCATGGTTCTCACCTGCTGGATTCTCAAGAGGTCAATACTTAGGTATTACTAAACTTGCTTACAACCCTAAAAAGGCATCTAGAGATGACCTTTATAGACAAAGAGTTAACCCGATTGTAACTTTTGCTGGTCAAGGAACCGTATTATTCGGTGACAAAACTGCTTTAAGTTCACCTTCCGCATTCGATAGAATCAACGTAAGAAGATTGTTTATCGTATTGGAAAAGGCAATCGCAATTGCTGCTAAGTCTCAGTTGTTCGAATTCAACGATGCATTTACACGTGCTCAGTTTAGGGCTGCGGTAGAACCATTCTTAAGAGACGTTAAAAATAGACGTGGTCTAACAGACTTCTCAGTAGTTTGTGACGAATCAAATAACACAGACACAGTAATTGACAGAAATGAATTTGTATGTTCTATATTTGTCAAACCTGCTAGGTCGATTAACTTTATTACTCTCAACTTTGTTGCTGCCAGAAGTGGTGTCGACTTTGAAGAGATTTACAGTGCAGTTTAATAGGAGTATATAAATGGCAACAATAGACCAATTTAAAGCAAACCTAATCGGCGGTGGCCCAAGAGCTAACCGATTTAGAGTGTTTGTACCTCGTGCTGGTCAGAGATTAGAATTCTTATGTACCGCAACTAAGATACCTGAGAGTACAATTAATACTATTAGTGTACCTTTCAGAGGTCAACAACTGAAACTTGCTGGTGATAGAACATTCGCTGACTGGTCAATTACGGTTATCAATGACCTAGACTTTTCAACAAGAACTGCTCTCGAAGCATGGTCAAATGACATTGCATCTTTATCAACAACAGAAGCTGCAACTGATACAGACTACTTGCTATCACGTGCATTTGTAGAACAATTACACAAAGATGACTCCGTCCTTGCGAGATATGAATTCTTCAACATGTTCCCAACATCAATCGGTGAGATTGCGCTATCAAGTGCAGAAGCATCTGAAGTTGAGACATTTGAGGTAGGATTCACTTATTCTCACTGGGAAAGAGTTCTTTAATAGAACAGTGAAAAACTACCACATATTGGTGGTATAAATATTAGTATGGATATATTTGGGTTTGAAATTACTCGTAAGAAAGACGAGTTAAGAGTCAAAGAGGCACCAAACGCTAAGTCGTTTGTACCTTCTCTAGAGGATGACGGTACCCCCGTCATTCAACAACAGAGTGGGTTCATTTCAGGCGGAGCTTATGGTGCTTATGTTGACATGGAAGGCGGCATTAAGAATGAGGCAGAACTCATTCGAAGATATCGTGAAACATCTTTGGTGCCAGAATGTGATTCTGCAATCGAAGATATTATTAATGAGTGTATCACGTCTGATAGTTCAGATAGAATCGTGACGCTCGACCTCAGAGATGTGAAACTCTCTGATAGCATCAAGAAAAAGGTGCAAGACGAGTTTAGTCACATCTTATCTCTAATGAAGTTCAATCAGAACTCTCATGAATTATTCAGAAAATGGTACGTAGATGGAAGAATATACTTCCATAAAGTCGTTGATAGCAAGAGACCCAAACTTGGTATCGTTGACGTAAGAAATGTTGACCCTCTTAAAATTAAGAAGGTTAGAAACATAGAAAAAGAAAAGGACAAGAAGACAGGAATAGACCAAGTCAAGAAAATTGAGGAGTTCTATGTCTTCAACGATAAGGGTTTTGATAAATCCTCATCACAAGAAGGACATGTTGTAAAGATTGCACCTGAAGCAGTGACATACACTACTTCGGGATTATTAGATTACACTAAGAATGTTGTAATCGGTTATTTGCATAAAGCATTGAAGACTGCAAATCAGTTATCAATGATGGAGGATGCACTTGTTATATACCGTATATCAAGGGCTCCCGAGAGAAGAATATTCTACATTGACGTAGGTAACCTTCCTAAAGCAAAAGCAGAACAGTATTTGTCTGAGGTAATGAACAAGTATAAAAATAAACTTGTTTATAATGCAGACACTGGTGAAATCAAAGATGACAGAAAACATATGAGTATGTTGGAGGATTTTTGGTTACCAAGAAGAGAGGGTGGAAGAGGAACAGAAATTAGTACACTTCCTGGCGGTCAGAACCTTGCTGACATAGATGATATAGAATACTTCAAGAAGAAACTATATCAGTCACTAAACGTACCGTCAACTAGAATGGAAGCAGATAACGGATTCAATATGGGTCGTGCTTCAGAAATTTCTAGAGATGAACTTAAGTTTAATAAGTTTACAAACAGATTGCAGAAGAAATTTGCTAGAGTGTTTGTAGATATGTTGAGAACTCAATTAGTTCTCAAAGAAATAATGACAGTGGAAGAGTTCGATAAGAACAGAGACTTTCTACAATTTGATTTTGCAACGGACAACCACTTTACAGAGTTGAAAGATGCAGAGATTATAAGAGAAAGACTTGATACACTAAGTCAGGCTTCAGAGTATGTTGGTAAGTATTACTCAGACGAATATGTCAGAAAGTATATACTAAGACAAACTGAAGAAGATATAAAGGTCATTGATGCTCAAATCAAATCCGAAGGTGGAAGTGATGACGGCGGAGATGATGAAGATAATTTTGGAGGCTTTTAATAAATGAGCGAAATAGCGAAAACAATCGTAGACCAAATACAAGATGGTCAGTTACAGGATGCAAAGGATTCTATCAATGATGGAATCAAACAAAAAGCTGCAGAAGTTGTGGACATGAAACGTGTAGAGATGCAAGTTGATTGGATGTCACAACCACAGGAAGGTTAGTATGAAAACCTTTTCATCAATCTCTAGCGAGTTGAGGGAAGCGAAGTACACCATTCCTGCTGGATTCTTTCCTATGAGAAGGAATACATTGAGATTTTGTGGAGAGTCAGTTGATGTGGCATTTGTTGTCAGAAAAGGACTCACACATATAGTTTTAAACGGCAACGTCTTAGAGGAGTCCTACGAAGACCTCAAGGTGGCTGAGAGAGAATTTAAACTTATCCGACATATGATGGAAGAGATGGTGAAAGAGGATATACCTTTTGGAGAAATTATAAATGAAATTAATATCAGAGTTTAATGATTACAGTGTAACCCCTGTTATTATAGAACAGAACGAGAAGGGTGAGAAAGAATACTTTATTGAAGGTATTTTTATGCAATCTGAAATCAAAAACAGAAATGGTAGAGTATATCCTAAAGAGGTAATGGAAAAAGAAGTTAACCGTTACGTTAAGGAATTTGTTGAAAAGGATAGGGCATTCGGTGAGTTAGGACATCCCGAAGGGCCAACAATTAATTTAGATAAAGTGTCACACATGATTACATCTTTAGAAGAAGATGGAAATAATTACGTGGGACGTGCAAAGATTTTAAGTACACCAAACGGTCAGATAGTAAGAAGTCTTATCAGTGACGGTGCTAAGTTGGGTGTTTCATCAAGAGGTTTGGGTTCGCTCGAACAGAGGGGTGGCGCTCAATACGTAAAAGACGATTTCCAACTTGCAACGGCAGGTGATATCGTTGCAGACCCATCCGCTCCCGAAGCTTTCGTTGAAGGTATTTATGAAGGGAGAGAATGGGTAATGGAGAATGGTATATTGAAGGCGGTAGATATGGAAAGGATGCAAAATGAGTTAAAGACTGCATCCCTAAATAATCTTGAAGAAACCAAACTTAATCTATGGAAAAAGTTTGTTAAAAACCTATAATATATAAATAAAAAAGTAAACTCAAACAGGAGATAAACATGGCAGAGTTAGAAAATAACCTAGAAACAGTATTAGAGGCAGGTCAGCCTGACGCTAAAGCTGAGAAGGGAGATTCAAAACCAGTCAAACAAGGTTCATCTGATGCTGAGACTATTGGTCAAGGCAAAGTTGAAGTCGTTAAACCTGAAGAAAATCCTGTTGACAAAGCAGTTGACTCAGTAAAGAAGGCAGAAAATGTTAAGGCAGTCAGTGGTGACGCCCCACAAAAGAATGCTAGTAAATCTGAAAGTCAACCTAAATTGCAAAAAGTTAAAGAAGAAGAAGAGTCAGAAGAGTCTACTCCTTCTAAAATGGAATCAATAAAAGCTATCGTCAACACTATGAAGGAAATGACAAAGGAAGAACTTCAATCAGTCTGTAGTGGATTGACAGAAGAAGAAGTTGACGAAAGTTTGACAAAAGCAGAACAAGCAAGAAAGATTGTTGATACTTTAAAAGGTATGGACGAAGAGTCGGTCGCTGAAATGTATGGCAAGATGAAGAAAGAAAAAGTAGAAGAAGAAGTCGCTGAAACAAATGTTGAAGTTGATGAAGAAGTTTCTGCTGAACTAGAGTCTTCACTCGTTGAAATTGAAATAGATGACGACCTATCCGCAATTTCAGAAGCGCTAGAACTTTCTGAAGAAAATGCTGAAAAGGCAAAGACTATCTTTAAGGCTGCTGTAACTTCAAAAGTTGCAGAAATTAAAGAATCACTTGAGTCACAGTACTCAGAAGAATTACAAACCACAGTAGAAAAAGTTAAAGGTGACCTTGCGGAATCCGTAGACAAGTATCTAACATATGTTGCAGAAGAGTGGACGAAAGAAAATGAACTTGCAATTGAACGTGGTTTGAGGTCGGAAATGACTGAAAACTTTATTGAAGGTATGAAAACATTGTTCGTAGAACATTATGTTGACGTTCCTGAAGATAAGTATGATGTTATTGATGAACTCGCAAATCGTCTCGATGAGATGGAACAAAAACTTGACGGTGAAGTAAATAGAAATATGGATGTCACTGAAGAGTTGGATACACTCAAAAGAGCAAACGTGATAAGAGAGGCCTGCGAAGACCTATCCGAATCACAAAAAGAGAAACTAGTTTCACTTGCAGAAGGAGTAGACTTTAAGACTGAAGAAGATTTCGCTGAGAAAGTTTCAGAAGTTAAGAATGCATACTTCCCTGTAGATGGTGAAAAACTAGTTGAAGATACAGTTGTTGAAGAAGGTACTGGTTTTATCTCTGAGGAATCAGACGAACCAAGACTTGCACCTGAAATCGCAACATATGCTAACGCATTATCTAAACTAAAACCATTAGGTTAATTTAAAGGAAAATAAAAATGTTTCAATCAGAAAACTTACAAGAAAAGTGGGCGCCAATTCTAGAGCACAGCGATTTACCAAAAATCGATGACAACTACAAGAAAGCGGTTACTGCAGTAATTCTTGAAAACCAAGAAAGGGCTCTTAAAGAAGATAGAGCAACTCTTGAAGAAGCTGCACCTTTAAATGCTACTGGGGCACCTATTTCTAACTGGGATCCGATTTTGATTTCATTAGTAAGACGTGCTATGCCAAATCTCGTTGCTTACGACATTTGTGGCGTTCAACCAATGACTGGCCCAACTGGATTGATTTTTGCTATGAAAGCAAGATATCATGACGATGTGGACGCTGTTAGAACTGCAGAATCAGAGGCGCTTCATAACGAAGCAAGAACTGGTTACTCAGGAACAAATCAAACAGACTCTACTTCAGTTGGAACAGACCATTCAGGCGACCCTTTCAACAGTTCTTATGCCTCACAAACTACAGGCGGAATGAATACAGCTAGTGCAGAAGCACTAGGTGACGCTTCCAACAATCAGTTTGCTGAAATGTCATTTACTATTGAGAAGGCTACTGTAACTGCCAAATCCAGAGCATTAAAAGCTGAATATACACTAGAACTTGCACAAGACCTTAAAGCAATTCATGGTCTTGACGCTGAGTCAGAACTCGCTAACATTCTATCATCTGAAATCCTTGCTGAAATCAACAGGGAAGTAATCAGAAGCGTAAACAACCAAGCAAAAACTGGTGCTCAAGGCACTGCTTCTGCTGGTACTTTCAACTTAGATGTTGACGCTAACGGTAGATGGTCAGTTGAGAAGTTCAAAGGTCTATTGTTCCAAATCGAAAGAGAATCAAACTTCATCGCTAAAGATACAAGAAGAGGAAAAGGTAACTTTATCCTTTGTTCATCTGATGTTGCTTCTGCTCTTTCAATGGCAGGTGTATTAGATTACACTCCTGCTTTATCAACAAACTTGTCTGTAGACGATACTGGTAATACTTTTGCTGGTGTTCTAAACGGAAGAGTTAAAGTCTATATCGACCCTTATGCAAGTGCCGATTACATGACTGTTGGTTACAGAGGTTCAAATCCTTATGACGCTGGTATGTTCTATTGCCCATACGTTCCATTACAAATGGTACGTGCTGTTGGTGAGAACACATTCCAACCAAAAATCGGATTTAAGACAAGATACGGTATGGTTTCAAACCCATTCGTTGACACAGGTAACGTTCAAGACCGTGACGGTCTTGCTAGTGCTGGTCTTAACCAATACTACAGAAAAATGGCTGTTTCTAACATCCTATAAATCTGAAGTAATTGATTTTAAAAGGTCTCTTCGGAGACCTTTTTTTTTACCTAAATATAAGTATGGAAAATAAATATTATAAAGATGTGAAGGTTTTGGAAGGCCCATGGGCAAAAGGAATCTTTGAAGACGGTGTTGAAAAAACACATCAAATACTCGCTAGACGAGTCGTGACGACATTCATATCAGATGGATATCTGTGTGAAGAAGAAAAGACTAGAACCTACAGAGATAATGGTGACTACCATGATACTACTGTTAACAAGAGGGTGATGAAGATAGATGATTGATATTAACAAATCAATATTAAACAAAAATAATTTTCGATTACTAATAGAGAAAGTTCCCACTGTTGAATACTATGTTCAGAGTGTTAGCATTCCTAGTTTATCGTTTGTTGAAGTAAGTGTACCAACAAGGATTGGTGTTAATGCTTTCTTCCCAGGCGATAAGGTTGAGTTTGGTAATCTAAGTGTATCATTTATTGTGGACGAAGATGTGTCTAACTATAAAGAGATATATGATTGGATGGATAGTATCATTCCTATATCAGACACAACAGACTTCAGTACACTAACTGGTACTGAGAGAACTAATCTAGGTCAATTGGCAGATATCAATGATGACCTTCAACAATACTCACAGATTACACTAGTCACTAACACTAACAAAAACATCCCTAACAGATTTTTTAAATTCTATGATGCATTCCCTATATCGTTGAGCGGTATAGACTTACAAAGTGGTTCAGATGCTGAACCTGCTATATGTACAGTAGAGTTTAGGTTTACACATTTCGATATAGAAACCACTAGTTAATATCACCTTTTCGTGATATAATATATACATTATGACTTTAGATGAATTAAAGGCCCAATGGGCATTAGATTGTGAAATTGATGATATTGAATTGGACAATGCATCTCTCGAAGTTCCAAAACTTCATGCTAAGTACCAAGACCAACTCACTAATAAATTACTAACACTCAAAAATTGGGAGTTCAAATATGATGAACTTCTCAAAGATAAGTGGTTGTGGTATAATGGTAAGATGGATTCAGATAGAATCAAAGAACTGGGATGGGCAGATGACCCATTCGATGGTCTTAAGATTATGAAAAGTGACATGCAATTCTTTTACAATTCAGACTCAGACCTCAGAGAAATTAAAGCTAAAATTGAATACTTAAAAATAACCATCAACTTCCTAAAAGATTGTATGCAAAATATCACTTGGAGACACCAAACGATTAAGAATACAATTGATTGGAGAAAATTTATGGCAGGTCAATAAGATGATATTACGAAACAATATGTGCATTATCGAAAATGCATTTACAGACGATGAAGTCGAACAGATAAAACGAGTTGCAAAAGGTCAAGAAGAAGTTACAGCAATGATTGGAGACCCTGGCTCTGGTGGTGCAGATGATGCTCAAGTACGTTCGGGGAAAGTTAAATGGTTTGTGAATCAAAATATGCAGAACTCAATTCCCGATGTGTATGATAAATTATTTAAACTTATAGAAGAAGCGAATGCAAGTTCTGAATGGAATCATAACATTGAATTTGTCGAGAATCTTCAATACACCATATACAATGCTCCCGCTAAGACCAAAAAGAAGAAAGGAGACTTTTACACTTGGCACACTGATAGCGGGCCAGAACCTTTACCAAATGGTAAGATACGTAAATTAAGTTTATCAGTTCAATTGTCAGACCCCGAAGAATATGAAGGTGGTAATTTCCAATGGTTAGAACCTACTGAACTATTAAACGGTATGGGGAAAGGTCTTGGGATGAGGTTGGATATGAATCATGCTGTTCGAACAGTACCATTCAGTGGTAAAGCAAAAGGGACATGTATCATATTCCCATCCTTTACATATCACCAAGTAACACCAGTAACACATGGAACACGTGAAGCTCTAGTGGGATGGTTTGCTGGCGACACATATGTCTAACATTGTAAGAGTAGAGAAATGTGATGAAGTATTTCTAAGAGTCCATTGTGATAAAGGACTTTCTAGAGACTTGTTTGAATTTTTCTCATTTACTGTACCCAATGCCAAATTTATGCCGTCATATAAGAATCGTATGTGGGACGGTAAGGTACGACTCTTCTCAATCAAAACAAACAAAATTTATATAGGATTACTTCCATACATCGATGAGTTCTGTAGAGAACGAGGATTTGAGTTTGAAGGTGTCCAAGATGTTATAGGTGGGAAAACTAGAATAACAGATGAAGATGTGGACTTCTTTATCAATGGAGACGATTTAATTCCAGGCTTGGGACTTCCGTTTGCACCAAGAGATTATCAAATAGATGCATTTAAATCTACAGTACAGTATGGTAGACAATTATTATTATCCCCTACTGCTAGTGGTAAGTCATTAATCATTTATATGTTATGCAGATGGTTTGAAGGAGAGGTGTCTCTACCCAATTGTAAGACTGTAATAATAGTTCCTACTACTTCTTTGGTTGAACAGATGACTAAAGATTTTCAAGAGTATGGATACAAAGAACCTATTTGTAAGATATACAGTGGACAAGAAGTATTTGATTCCTCTATAACAGTTACAACATGGCAGTCCTTTGCAAAAGCACCTAAAGAAGTATTACAATCATTTGATGTTGTGGTGGGGGATGAAGCACATTTATTTAAAGCACAAACACTCAAAGGTATCTTAGAGAAAATGAAAACTACTGCAATTCGTATCGGAACTACTGGTACACTTGATGGTAGTGAAGTTCATAGACTACAACTAGAAGGTTTGTTTGGGCCTGTCAAAAAGGTCATAACCACAAAAGATTTAATGGACGAAGGGACGATTGCAAATTTAAGTATAGAATGTGTCATACTTCGTCATACTAAACAGAAGAAAATGTCATACCAAGATGAGATGGATTATCTCGTAGGAAATGATAGTAGGAACGAATTTATATGCAATCTTGTCTATTCCCTTAAGGGAAACACCCTAGTACTGTTTCAATACGTAGAGAAACATGGGGTTGTCTTACACAATAAAATGATGAAACGCTTAGATGGTAAATTACATTATGTCTATGGCGGAACCGATACCAAGGATAGGGAGAACGTAAGAGAAATCGTTGAGAAAGCAAATGATAACGTCATACTGGCGTCATACGGTACCTTCTCAACTGGTGTCAATATTAAGAAGATTGATAATGTAGTCTTCGCATCTCCTTCCAAATCACGAATAAGAAACTTACAATCTATTGGTAGGGGTCTTAGAAAGGCTGATGGTAAAACTGAAATGCGATTGTTTGATATATCGGATGATTTACAATGTGAAAATCATACTCTCAATCACCTTAAGGAACGTATAAATATATACAACGAAGAGGGATTTGTATATCAAATGAGACAATTTAACATTACATGAAGGCAAAAGATTTGCACACACCACAACAATATGAAGTAGTTAAACTTAAAATTGGTACTGAACTAGTTGCAATGACTAGAGACCGTGCTGATAAATTGGAGTTAACACTACCTATGTGTTACACTCTCACTCCAGCAGGAGACGGAACAAGTAACACCACGTTCTATCCCTTTGCACCAACCAGTAAAAACACTAACATAGTTATCGATAAAGAAGATATCATGTACAGGGCAGAAGTTAGTGAACAATTCATTCCCATTTATGATAAAGCTTCATCGTCTTGGGCAACGATGTTAGAAGCACAATCTATTCCCATTTCTACAGGACAAGTTATTAAGTCCCCATCACTTCAGAGAATGCACGAACTACTCGAAGACTACATGGGTGATGGTGAACTTGATGAAGAATGGGACGATGATGTACTTGATTTTAGTGAAACCCCCAAGACAATTCATTGAGCAAAAAATAATACTAAATAGTCTGCGTATAAATCAGAGTTATATTTGATTATACAATATTTTAATATACAACAATTAGGAAAATACCATGACAACAGCAACATTGATTGCAAAGAGCATGGTGCGAAAAGCTAGAGAAGTCAAAGAGGACAAACGTGTTTGTGCAATCTGTGACACTATCGAATTTCTAGCATTCATGACTCTACCCTTTATAGTACCATTTATGATAATGTATTTTACATTATTGAATTTCTAATGCGAGTACTTATACTTCTTACCGTTTTAGGTTCATGGGCAATTCTATATGACCGAGACCCAGGCTCGTTGCGGTCTTTAAGAAATGCCACAGAGTTTAATAACATGTTCCCAAACACATGAAGAAGTCATCCAACCTCAAAGACCTCATGGAGATAGGCACGTTAGTATCTATCTTCATGATAACAATTCTATCTTTGATGGAGGTGTAATATGTACGTCCCTTGGTTTACCACACCCGAGACTGAAAAGAAAGTACTTCAGATAGTCAACCTCTCACCCAACGAATCAGTTATAGAAAAACTAACAGATGTACATCCCATGAAACAAATCTTTTGGGCAAGTATAGTACAGGTTTGTGTATTCGGTTTTATGATGCTTTCGTTCGCCATCATCAATATATTCGTCCAATGAACACACTATATAATATAGTAAAACGTAAATTTACAATGTCTTATGAACCGTCTTATATGGAGATATTATTTCACTTCATAGTAACGATGTTTTTGGGAATGATTCCGCTACTTGTATTATTTCTAATCGTTAATCTCTTTATATAAGCTTCCCTGTGGGGACATAAGCTACTTTATCACAGATTTTCTAATCCACAAGTGGCTTTTTAAAAAAACTTATCTTTTTTATTATCAAATAATTTCAAAAAGCCACTAGGAATCCTATAACTAAGGAGTATAATGTATACATGACTAAGAAAAAAGACCCTAAAACCCAGGCGCATTACGTCAACAACAAGGACTTCACAGCGGCAGTTTCTGAGTATGCAATTGCAATCAAAGAAGCGAAAGAGTCGGAAGGAACTCCACCTCAAATGTCAGAGTACATAGGAGAAAGCATCTATAAGATTGCAACAAGACTATCTACTAGACCCAACTTTATCAACTACACATATAGAGATGAAATGATATGTGATGCAATCGAGAATTGTATTCAGTATCTTGGCAACTTCAATGTAGAAAAATCAAACAATGCATTTGCATATGTTACACAGATTTGTTACTATGCTTTCTTGAGAAGAATACAGAAAGAAAAGAAACAAGTGTACATCAAACAACAAGCAATTGATGCTACTTCACTCACACTCGATGCATTTGATACAATCGATGGAATACACGACCCTACCTTGACCAACACTAACGTGGAATGGATGCAAGAGAATATGAACAGGGTTGCATACGAACCAAGGAAATCAAAAAGAACAAGGAAATCTACAAAACAAAACTCACTAGAGAAATTCGAAGATAAATGACGAGCTTTAACGACAATCCATCATTGTATAAACCGTACATACAATTAATTTGTAACCCTTATGAACATAGTTCTTCTGTTAATACTCGTATCACTATTGATGTGATGCAGAAGGATTTGAAACGTGATGATATAGTTGAAGTACTTGAAGGATTTATGAAAGCAATGGGATATGGTTTTAGTGATGGAGAATCTCTTTGTATCAGCGAGGCAGTTAAATGAAAATAGCGATACTGAATGACACTCACTGTGGAGTGAGAGGTGATATGATTGAGATGTCTAATTATCAAGGACGTTTCTATAATGAAGTGTTCTTCCCATACTTAGATGAACATGATATCAAACACATCATTCACATGGGTGACTACTTCGATAGAAGGAAGTATATCAACTTCGCTTCCATGAAAGCAAATATCAAACACTTCATTGAACCTATGACTGAACGTGGTATAACCATGGACTTAGTAATTGGTAATCATGACACATATTATAAGAACACCAATGATGTCAATGCTCCCGAATTACTTCTTTACAATCAACCAAACGTATCTGTTTATTCTGAGTGTGAAGTTAGAGAGTATGATGGATTTCCTATTGCACTTGTGCCATGGATTAATAATGATAACTATGCTGACTCAGTAGAATTTTTACGTTCAGCACCAGCATCTATTGCTATGGGTCACTTTGAAATAGAAGGTGCATTGATGATGCCAGGCATGACATGTCAACATGGACTAGACCATTCATATTTAAAACGTTTTGATAAAGTGTATAGCGGACACTTCCACCAAAAGTCGGAAGTCAAGAACATTCATTACGTTGGTTCACAGATGGAATTTACTTGGTCAGATTATAACGATAAGAAGTACTTCCATATTTTTGATACTGAAGACCAATCCTTAACTCCAATACACAATCCTATTACTATGTTTGAAAAAGGTTTCTATGATGACGCTAAAGAAACTTTTGAAACTATAAGTGAAAAGGATTATTCAAATTACACTGGTAAGTTTGTGAAAATTATTGTCGTCAATAAAGACAATCCGTATTGGTTTGATACATTCTTAGACAAGGTACATGCTGCTTCACCTTTACATGTATCGGTTGTGGACGATAATAAACATATGGATTTTTATGGAGATGATGATATAGAAGATGTAGAAGACACTCTAACTATCCTATCCAATTACATCGATGGATTAGAAATCCAAGGTAAGAAAAAGCCACTTAACGAATTGATGACAACGTTGTATAATGAAGCATTGGATGAACACTCTTATTTATGATAAACTTCAAAACTGTGAGGTGGAAGAACCTTCTTTCATCAGGCAACAAATATACTGAGATACAATTAGACAGAAATCAGACAACCCTAGTATTGGGTGAGAACGGTGCTGGTAAATCCACACTATTAGATGCATTGTGTTTCGGATTGTACGGACGTGGATTTCGAAATCTAAAAAAAGACTTATTGATAAACTCAATCAATCAAAAAGAAATGATAGTGGAGGTTGAATTTTCAATTGGTCGAAGAGAATACAAAGTAATACGTGGTGCAAAACCTAATAAATTTGAATTATATGTAAATGATATGTTGGTAGACCAAGACGCTACGGTTAAAGACTATCAAGAACATTTAGAAAAGAACGTACTCAAAATGAGTTACCGTTCATTCACACAGGTTGCTATCTTGGGGTCAGCAAACTTCACCCCATTCATGCAATTGAAATCGGCAGAGAGACGTAAATTAGTTGAAGACTTGTTAGACATTTCAATCTTTAGTACCATGAAAGACATTCTAAGAAAGAAAGTATCCGCACATAAGATAGAGTTGAAAGAAACTAACCATGAAGTTGAACTCATAGAAGAACGTGTGAGTGGTCTCAACGAACAGTTGCAAGCACTGAGAGAAACAAGAGAACTTAAGATTAAAAAGTACGAAGGTACTGTACAAGAAACGCAAGATAATATTGATACACTACTAGAAAAGGTAGGTGTTAAAGAAGAAGATGTGGTAAATAAGCTTGAGACCATATCAGACAGAGACCCACAGGGGGATAGACTTAAACAAGCAGAAGCAGTAGAACAACAACTTATAACTGCACGTAAGAAAGCACTGAAAGAAATAGAGTTTTATGAAAACCACGATGATTGTCCAACATGTAAACAGGGGTTAGACCATGAACACAAGACGAAACACATTGAAGAGAAGAAACTTAAGTCAGATGAAATCAAGGAAGCGCTGCTTCAACTTGACACCACCCTCGAAAATACCCGAAATCGATTGGCGGAAATCACCGAAGTCCAACGAGAAATAGAATCCATTCAAAAACAGAAAGGTCTTTTACAAACTGAGATACTTTCAAATCAGAAGTTCATTACAAAGATTCAAAAGGAAATTGAAGAACTCAAAATAGAACAAAATGTAAGTTCAAATGTCCATGAACGAATCGAAGAATCAGAAGATACACTAGAGATTCTACACCAAAAACATAAGACACTAGTAGACCAAGGACACTACTTTGATATTGCTTCTACTCTATTGAGAGACCAAGGAGTAAAGGAAAAGATTATTAAACAGTATGTTCCTGTTATGAATAAGATGATTAACAAGTATCTTGCCCAATTAGAATTCTATGTTGGGTTCGAACTCAACGAAAGTTTTGAAGAGACTATCAAGTCAAGATTTAGAGACGTGTTTAAGTACGACAACTTCTCACAAGGTGAAAAGATGAGAATCGACTTATCACTTTTGTTTACTTGGAGAGCAGTTGCACGTATGAAGAACAGTGTGAACACTAACTTGCTTATACTTGACGAAGTGTTTGATTCATCACTAGACGTTAATGGAACAGATGACTTCATGAAACTATTAAACACCTTGACGGAAAAGACTAATGCATTTATAATTAGTCACAAGGGAGATGCACTGTACGACAGGTTCGAGAATGTAATTCGATTCGAGAAACATAAAAACTTCTCACGACTGGCGGAATAGGATAAATAGTAATATGAAAAGTTTTTCCGAATTTAAATCACCAAAAATAGAAGATATAAAGTTAGACTTACCTACAATAAGTGAGTTGACTGTATCCCCATACTACACACAGAGAGGTGTAGCAAATCCATATTATGATTTGGATATCAGTATGGATGCCATCACAGCACAAGTTGGTGAGGGTGATATTAAATTTAAGAATGTTGAGAGTGCAAGTGGACAAGAAATATTTTCTGTAGGGAATGGTAAGTTTTTTTTCCAAGTAGAAAAGAATGGAAGTGACACTCCATACTATGTAAGGACTACTAAGAGTGTTGTTAAATCGCACTTAGGTATGGGTAAACGAAAGGATTCGACAGCTTCATCTAATGTCAATGAGTTATTATCTGTATATTTTTTAGATAAACCCAGTGAGATGAAAATGGACTCCGTGGAATGGGAGATGGTAGTAGGTAAGAAGTCAGGCACGACTGGTGTGTTACTTGGAGACGGAAGTTCACTTACCTATGAGACCATGATTCAGTTGATAGATAAAGATGAAACTGCACAAAGAGACATCAAGATTGGTCAACACAATGCTAGAGCAATTCTCCAAGACTTAAGTGGTCAATCAATTAAGGATGTATACTGGACACCACGTGGAAAGCCAGGCGGTATCTCAGATAAGAACCCTTCAGATGTTATGGTTGAACTTTCGAGTGGAACATTCATAGGATACTCTAACAAAATTGCTGCTGGTAAAGATATGACACCAAAGATGAATGCATCTGCTGTCGCACAGTATGGTAAACTTAAGGATTCAAAACAATTAAAATCAGTCATGAATCACATTGATGTTGCATGGGATGAAGCAGTCAATAGTGTTAAAAACAAAGAAGTGCAAAAAGAGTTGAAAGTTAAATGGACTTCTAAAGTTAAGAGAGAGAAGTACACAGAAGGTGGTTCAAAATCTTCATTCTATCAGATAGGTCAACTATTTACTAAACATGGGTTGAGTTTTTATGCAGAAGATTTCTATTATCCATTTAGAAATTCTGTTATCCAACAGATGTCAAAACACTTGTCTAAACCAAACAACCTATTATACATGTTGAACACTATGGGGTATTACACTTATCCCGATGCTAACTCTACACCATGCCCATACAAGTTATTGATTGGTTCAGAGAGTGGGTCGAAGATGAAAGACGTAGGTGCTAATGAAGAATTAAAAGCAGTATGTCTCGATGAAAATCCTAAAAATTATGGGAACATCAAAGTCAATTACGTGAAGGGACAACAAAGTTTTACTTTGTCGTTTGTATATAAACCATTGAAGAAGTATTGTGAACTTCCCATTACCATGAGGACAAGGGCGTCCGGCGGATGGGCAGGTAAAGCATTATACATGAGTTCTTCAGGCATTAGGATTAAATAATGTATCAATTAGTAGAAGAAGCGAGTAAAGTATTAAGGACACGTCCAAGTGATTTTGATTTTGAGACAAGGGAAGACGCTGAAGAGATAGAGAGTAAATTGTCGGAGACCATGGAACAATATGGTGGTCTTGGTCTGAGTGCAAATCAAGTGGGACTAGATGCTAGAGTTTTTGTCATGAGAACACAGGACGGTATTCAAGCATTCTTTAACCCCGAGTTAACTAAAGTGTCTCAAGAAACAGACTTAATGAAAGAAGGGTGTTTATCGTTCCCCGATATATACCTTATGATTAAGAGACCCAAAGTGTGTGAACTCAGATGGAATAACGCTAAGGGAGAAGAACACACACAACTATTTGATGGTATCGGTGCAAGATGTATTCAACATGAACTAGACCATCTCAACGGTATCTTGTTCCTACAAAGAGCAAGTAAATTGAAATTAGAACGTGCTTTAAAAGCACGTCCTAAAGAAAAACGAAAAAGACTAGATTATGAAAAACGACAAGCATATGCAAGATTCATCCAAGAACAACAGGAAGCTCAATCTAATAACTCAGAACGAGATGACATCTCCACAAGAGAACCAGCATCTAATTCAGTGGTTTAGAGAAAACTTCCAAAACCTTCAAAGTGTTGGTGACGGTTCTGATTACTTTGGAATCAATATCATACACATACACGACCATTATATAAGGACACTCCTTAGACGAATCCAATTTGATTCAATCTCTGCCATCTACAAAGATACTGGTCAGAGAATGTATCCCGAAATGTGTATTATGACAGAGTGGCCAATCGGTGGTTTTCAAGACCCACATAAAGATACCTACTCTTCAGCACAACTTCAATATGGTTTAGATGACGCTAATGCACCACCTAGAAGAGAGTGGACTCTTATACTAAATCTCAATAGCAACTTTGGTGATGGTAAGACATACTTCCCCGATGATGACTATACACACGACCCTGTATCGGGACAAGGAGTTCTGTTCCAAGGACTTTATCACGAACATGGTGTACAGAAGGTTCGAAGATGTCCTCGTTACACTATCGCCATGTGGTTCTCAGGCGACACAAACAACATGATGACCGACATGGTCACAGATGACCTTAGAGAAGACCAATTTTCTTTACTAGGAATGCAATTACCCACTAGACAAAGCCAGTAACTTTTTGATACTATAGTATCTGTTGGATTGATTAAGTCCTCGTAGCTCAACTGGATAGAGCAACAGCCTTCTAAGCTGTAGGTTATAGGTTCGACTCCTATCGGGGACGCCAATCCAAAACCCCCAAAATTAAATTTGACAATGCCCCTCACTTTTTTGTATACTATGTATATAATGAAAAAAGGAGATAATATGTTAGATACGAATTACATTGAAACTGGGTTAGATACCTGTCAATATACCATAGATGGTATAACAACCACTGCTATAATCAAAGAGGTTACCCCTCATCATTTATCAGTAAAACCTATCAGTAGAATGGGTAAGAATGTCTATGAGACTAATTTAGACACTACGTTTATAGGACAGACATTTTCTTCAGAATGTTACCCATATATCAACCTAGAGATATGGAGTGATGGAAGAGGATGTGATAATAGTGCAATCGGATGTAGTGGTTACTACGAATCATACACTCACTTTCTTGCAGAGGCATCGTAATGAAAATTCTTATATTACTTATTATAATATCAATATCTATATTGTTTGCAGTGAATACAACTCTATCAATGCCTGATGTATACGTATCAAATTCAACAGGTGAATGTATGGAAGTCATTAATTATGAAGGTTCATTATGGTCATGTGAAAACCTACCTTCCAAATACAACCACATATGGGTGAAGTAATGAAGTACTTAAAAGAGATTACAGACTGGGGCGACTATCCAGTCCCCAACCACACTTACATAGTTAACGATGCTAATCAACTGGTTGGTTACATCAAGACTGGGACTAAAGAAGAGATAATTTACAAGTCCCCAATGAAACAGTTCTCCAAGTCTAGGAGAAAATTTATTCAATTAAAAAGATAAAAGTTGACAATGCCCTTCACTTTTTTATATAATGGCTACATCAACTGAGGAAACAAATATGACAACAAGAAACCAAAAAGACCAACTCGCAAAACTAATGGCCACAGAGGACATTACTGTTGTTCATAGGAAGATTCCTACTGCTTACTTCGACATCAAGAACAGGATTCTTGCATGTCCTATTTTCAAAGAAGATATGTCAAACGAACTCTATGACTTGTTCATGGGTCACGAAGTTGGACATGCTTTATACACACCATACGAAGGTGTACACTCTGCTCTTGTTGAGAACAAGACACTTAAAGGTTACTTGAACGTTGTAGAAGACGTTAGGATTGAGAGAAAAATCAGAGACAAATTTGCTGGTCTTAGAAAGTCATTCTACAAGGCATACAATGAGTTGATGGAGAATGACTTCTTTGGTATCAAAGGTAAAGACCTTCAGACACTTTCATTGATTGACAAAATCAACCTTATTACTAAGGTCGGTTCAAGAGTTAATATTTCTCTTACTGATGAAGAACAAGTTATACTAGACAAGTGTTACGCTTGTGAGACTTGGGAAGAAGTTGAGGCAGTTGCAAAAGAAATTTACGAATGGTCTAAGGAAAATGAGACTAGGGATGAGACCGATGAGTCAATCGTTCCACAAACTCTTGAACTCGGTGATGAAGAAGAAGATGAAGATGGAATGGAAGAAGAGTCATGGGGTGATGGTGACGATGTAGAAGACGAAGAAGAACAGTCAGAGTCATCTAAAGGTGGTTCAGACACTGAAGACACTATGCCTGACCTAGAAGAGTCAGAAGGACAAGATACCGCTGGTAACTTGGAACAGGAAGATGAAGTAGAAGAACCTACTCAAAAGAAAACTGGAAGTGGAAAAGAAGGTTCATACGGAATCCATGACGATGAGGACGGTGCTAGAGAGTCAATCACTGAACACTTTGCACACAATAACGAAGACCAATTTCTTTCAGATACAAACAGAATTATTACTCAAATCGACCTTCCTTCAAAGTTCAAAACAAATAAAGAAGTTATCGATGCTACTGAGATTTCTTTCAAGACAGTTCTAAAAGACTGGAACAATTACTATGTTCAGAACACTGATATGGATGTTGAGAAGAGACAGGGTTGGAACAAAATCATGGCAAAAACATTGGTCGACAAGAATAAGAAACTTGTCAATCATATGGCAAAAGAATTTGAGATGAAACAAACTGCTCAAAGAAGTAAACATGCTTTTACTGGTAAGACTGGTAAGTTGGACATGAATAGACTTGCTAAATATCAAATCGTTGAAGACGTGTTCAAAAGAAGTGTTTACTTGCCAGAAGGTGAGAACCACGGTTTGACAGTTCTTCTAGATTGGAGTGGTTCAATTCAAAACGAGTGTGCTGACTTAATAGAACAGTCAATCATTCTCGCAATGTTCTGCAGAAAAGTTAATATCGCTCACAGAATTTACTTGTTCTCAGATTCATACAAGAGAGGTGAACACAATGGGTCTTACTATGATAATGTAAATCTAGTAACTATCGCTTCGGATGAAATGAACAACAGACAGTGGAATGAGATGATGCAGAACCTTGCTTCACTTTACTTAAACCACTACATCGATGGATTCTCATGGAAGGCAAGAAACAAATTACACGCTTGGTTGGATGAGAATTTCAATACAAACTACACTGAAACTGGATACTCATGGATTGCCACTAGGGTTCACCCAACTGGATACTCTCTAGGTGGAACACCACTCAATCAGTCTCTTGCAGTTCTCAGAAAACTTCTGCCTGAATTCCAAAGACAGTACGGTATTGAGAAATCAATTCTTACAGTAATCACAGATGGTTACTCTCACGGTGGTGCTTTGTTTGAAAAGGATGATGCTGAGAATGCTCAAATGAAAGAACAAAGTGGTGGAGATGACTACGGTTACATGACACAAGTGGATAGAGAGATAATTGACCCATACTCTAAAAAAGTTTACCCTTACGGTAGTGGTAGTCATTACAGAAATGCTTTTTCAATTACACAGAACTTACTGGACTGGATATCAAAAGAATGTAACGTTACAGTGACTGGGTACTTTGTTCTTGGTAGAAAACAAGACGTGTATGGTATCCTTTCTGAAACCGCTCCACACAAAGACTATGATGATTCTTGGAAAGAAATCAAGAAGACTGGTATGGTAGTGAAGTGTCACGGATACAACAAATTATTCTTGACTAGTGCATCACTTCTTGGTGCTGCTGGTGATGATGAACTTTCAGATGACCTAGTTGATGCGAAAAAGGTCAGAGTTATGGCTGCTTTCAAAAGAAATCAGAAATCCAAAACTACATCAAGATTTTTAACTAACGAATTTATAAAGGAGATTGCATAATGGATAAAGTTATTTTAGAAAGGAATGAGTATAAGGCGTTTGTCAACAAGGTTGACAGCATGGCTGCTCAAGGAATCATGGTTCCACATATGGTTAACCACGATAAGGAATTGGATGTATTTGAAATCACACTATTGGATTCAGATATGGACACTACATTTTTACAGGAGCAAGTATAATGAATGCATTACAAGTTGACGAGAGTTACTACATTTCACACACTACCGATTACAGTTCATTTGCAGATGCAATTCAGAACGTGGGCCCTGGGCCATGCACAGTCTTTGATTGTCCAAATCAAGTGAAGTGTAAAGAAGAAAAGGTTGAGTGTAAAGCATTCAGATATTGGGTGAACAATGGGTCATTTGAAACCTATTCAAAAAAAGATGGTGGTATGATATCTATAGAAAAAGGTGTAGGAAAGTTACTTCAACCAATAAAATAAACTTGACAAAGCCCCTCACTTTTTTATATACTACTAATGATGAGAAAAAAAGTTAAATAACGGAGACTATATTATGACTGATACAAAAAGAACTTACGACAGAAGCGAGTCGATAACAGTGGCGGGAAAACCGTTTCACTATACGCCTGATAGGAAAGAATTCCTAGAAACGTTGACCAAGACGTACCCTAATAAAACTTCCTTTACGAAGGAAGAGATTAATAACACTGGTCACTTCCCATATTGGATTAAATCTGCAAGGTATAATTTCAAACAGGGTGTTGGTATCTTCAATCTTGAGGCTGCTATCAGTGGTTACAATGGTGGGTATGAACCCGAAGTTGTTACACCAAAAGTTATTCCGATTCCTGCTCAACCTGTTGCAAGTAACATGCCTGTTGCTGCTCAAACTGAGAGTGTGAATCTTATGTCGGATGCAAAAATAATTCCCGAGAAGATGGACAATTATGTTCCATTCGGACACTTCAGAGATGTTAAGAACATCATCAAATCTAAAATCTTCTTTCCAGTATTTGTTACTGGTCTGAGTGGTAACGGTAAAACACTTATGATTGAACAAGTGTGTGCCCAACTGAATAGAGAACTCTACAGGGTTAACGTTACAATCGAAACCGATGAAGATGATTTAATGGGTGGTCACACTCTAGTCAATGGTAACATTGTCTACAGGGAAGGGCCAGTTATCAAAGCAATGAGAAAAGGTGCTGTCCTTCTTCTTGATGAAGTTGACTTGGGTTCAAACAAGTTGATGTGTCTACAATCAGTTCTTGAAGGTAAAGGATACCTAATCAAGAAAACTGGTGAGTGGGTTTCACCTAAAGAAGGTTTCACAATCCTTGCAACTGCAAACACGAAAGGTCAAGGGTCAGACGATGGTAAATTCATCGGGACTCAAATCATGAATGAGGCGATGCTTGAAAGATTTGCAATTACCATGCAACAAGAATATCCGCCAGTGGTTACTGAAAGAAAAATTCTTGAAATGGAAATGGCATTGACTGGTGAAGTTGATTCAGAGTTCACAACCAAACTGGTTGACTGGGCAGACATTATCAGAAAGACCTACTATGAAGGTGCTATTGATGATGTTATCACAACAAGAAGACTTGTTCACATCGTCAATGCATTCAGAATGTTCAATGACAAACTGAAGTGTATCACAATGTGTATCTCAAGGTTTGATGAAGAGACTAGGAATAGTATTCTCGACCTCTACTCCAAGATTGATGCTGGAGTGGACTTGAATGCAGAAAACTCTATTGACGAAATGGAAGACTAGGAGTATACTAGTATCATGTCAAACAAAATAGAATACAAATACAATGAGAAGAAACTCCTTTCGGAGTTCTCTTCTTATGTAGATGCCACATATGGTGCTCACTACTCTAAAGATAAGTTTCAGGCGACTGAGTTTATTATGGACGGTGGTCACGGTGAGGGATTTTGTATCGGTAACGTGATGAAATATGCACAACGATACGGTAAGAAGGATGGTTATAATCGTGCTGACCTTCTCAAGGTAATCCATTATGGATTCCTTGCATTGTACAACCACGATGTTTATAAGGAGACTAAGTAGTGATGAAAATTAGTGATGACACGAGGAATGTCTTAAAAAATTTCTCAACAATAAACCAAGGTATTAAAGTCAGTGAGGGCAACCAACTGAAAACAATATCGAATATGAAAAACATTCTTGCAGTTGCAACTGTATCTGAGGAATTTCCTCAAGATTTCAGTATCTACAATCTGCCAGAGTTCTTAGGTGCAACCAGTTTACTGGAAGACCCCGACTTTCAGTTCAATGATTCTTCTTTGAGTATTGCAGATAGCAATTCTTCAATGAATTATTTCTTTGCAAGTGAAGGTATGGTGGTAACGCCAGATAAAATGATTACAATGCCTGAGTCAGAAGTATCATTTGATGTGTCTTCAACACTGTTGAATGACCTTAACAAGGCTGCAAGTGTTCTAGGTGTAGGTGATTTGATTTTAAAATCAGATGGTACTACTATGACCTTAGAAGTTACAGACAAAAAGAATGACACTTCAAACACATTCAGCAGAGTTGTTGGAACTGGAAACGGTGTGTCTTTCGTAATGAACTTTAAGATTGAAAACTTGAAAGTGCTAGAGGGAAACTATTCAGTTTCAGTATCTTCAAAAGGTATCTCTAACTTCAAGAATAAAGATATTGATTTGGAGTACTTTATCGCATTAGAACCCGATTCAAAATATGATATTTAACCTATATATTAGTGTGAGTATTGTACTAGTCTCTACAATTATCACGGGAGTAATTCAATCTCATCAATCTTCAAGGGTGAATTACACTGTGGACTCGGCGGGGAGTTCATCTCTATTATGAAAGAAGAATTTTTATACGTGGAAAAGTATCGACCTCAAACAATTGAGGATACGATACTTCCCAAGCATCTAAAAGATACATTCAAAAAATTCGTTCAAGAAGGCGAGATACCTAACTTATTACTTTGTGGTTCTGCTGGTGTTGGTAAAACAACAGTTGCAAAAGCACTGTGTAATGAGATGGGTGCCGACTTCATTGTAATCAATGGTTCGGACGAGGGTAGATTGATTGATACCCTAAGAACTAAGATTAAAAACTTTGCATCTACAATGTCACTTAGTGGTGGTTCAAAGGTGGTGATACTAGACGAGGCAGATTATATTTCTGCTGACTCAGTTCAACCTGCTTTGAGAAACTTTATAGAAGAGTTCTCTTCTAATTGTAGATTCATCTTTACTTGTAACTACAAGAACAGAATTATTGCACCACTACATTCTAGAACAACAGTGATTGATTTTTCAATCAAACCTTCAGAGAAACCTCAACTTGCTCAAGACTTTATGAAAAGGTTGATGGGTATATGTACAACCGAGGGAATCGAATACGAACCAAAAGTTCTTGCTGAACTGGTTATGAAGTTCTTCCCCGACTTCAGAAGGTGTCTGAATGAAGTGCAACGATATGGTATTGGTGGTGTCATTGACACTGGACTTCTATCTACACTTAGTGAAGAGAAGTTAACACCTCTTATTGATATGATTAAAGAAAAGAACTGGAGCAGTATGCGAAAGTGGGTTGGTCAAAACTCAGACAATGACTTCAACACATTGTATAGAAAAGTGTTTGATTCATTAGAGAATCGACTCGCACCATCTTCAATCCCAGCATGTGTTCTTATTATTGCGGACTATCAATACAAGTCTGCTTTTGCTATGGACAATGAGATTAACTTTGTTGCATGTCTAACAGAGATTATGACAGAGTGTAAATTTAAATAATGGCAATATCAGATGAAATGAGAGAACAACTTGAAATGGTTATCCAATACGGTGACCAAGTAAAGGCAATGTTCAAAGAACAAGATGACGTTGACTATGAGATTGGTGACTACGATGAACCTATCACACAACTGTTAGGTCATATGAATGAAGTAATGGAAACCATTGACGGTGGTTGGTAGTGGGTAAGTTAAGACAATGGTTTAGAAACTGGTTTGATAATCAAGTTGAAAAATCATGGCAAAGAAAAGCAAACAGAATGTTTGAAAAAGGGAGAAAAAAATGACACAATATGATGAATCAGTCCAACGACAAAGAGATATGATTGATGCTGAAGAGTGGTCATCCAAAATCAAATCTATCCATGCACACTCATTCGATTCAATGCACTATGACACTAGACCCGAAGACACTGCAGATGGTAAGTCTGTGACAGACCATGAGTTCAATTCAGGCATTGTTAAACGATATCAGAATGGAAAACTAATCCATACCTTCGGGAAAGAACTCAAAGGTGAAGAACTTCTTCGTGCCTTTGTAAGAAACCAATAAGTGTCAAAACAAAATCCATTTGACTTCGTAAAGTCCGTATCTCATGATAAGAAAGATATCATGCCAGATGATGTGTCCGAGAAATCATATGCACCCTTTTTAACCAACAAAGCATTATCTTATCACCAAGATTCGCTTTTTTTCGCTAATGAGATGAACACTAGACACGGTACAGAAAACCGTCTTCAATATGTGTTTTTACTAAATACTCTTAGGAAACGACAAAGATTCTCACAATGGCAGAAACCATCTGTAAGTGTCAAAATCGATACTGTTAAGGAGTATTACGGAGTAAGTACAAAAGTAGCTAAAGATTACATAAATGTACTAACCGAATCTCAATATAGACAATTGAAAAAAAGAATGAAAACTGGTGGTAAACATGATGACTGAAAAAGATTATTTAATAATCTCATCTCTCGTTGAAATAACATTTGAAGAAAAGGACGACTTCCTAAAGATTAGGGAAACGTTGTCACGTATAGGTATTGCATCACGAAGAGAGAAAGAACTATTCCAGTCGTGCCACATCCTACACAAAAGAGGAAAGTACTACATAGTACACTTCAAAGAATTGTTTCAGTTAGATGGGAAACAAACATCCATATCAGAGAGTGATATCTCACGTAGAAACACTATCTGTAAACTATTGGAACAATGGAAGTTGATAACGGTCTTAGACCAATCTAAGATTACACTACAAGCTCCACTATCACAAATTAAAATCATCCCATATAAAGAGAAAACTGAGTGGAAATTGACCACTAAATACACTATTGGGACGACAAATACCTAAATACCTCCTGTAATAACTTAATAGGAGAATTTTATGTTAGAATTTCTACAATGGGTTATAGCATGGGTACAAGTGATTCCTTGGTTAGTAATGGGCGCATCCCTAATTGCAGCTCTTACACCAACACCAGTCGATGATGGATTGGTAAAAAAAGTATATAAATTGTTAGACTGGTGTGCTTTAAACATCGGCAAAGCAAAAGACTAAATAAAAAAACGTAACAGTAGGAGTATATTATGTTTATTTTAGAATGGTTGAAATCATTATTCAACACATCAAAAGCAGTAGAACCAAAAAAGGTAGTAGAAAAGTCTAAGACCTCAGTTGCAGAGTTAAAAAAACTTACAAAGCAACAACTATTTGACCTTGCCGATAAGAAAGGCATTAAGGTTAAGAAGAGTGGTACTAAAGCAGAAGTGGTAAAGCAGATTAGTTCTGCTAAATAACCTATTTGTCTTTCGTCAAATTTGAAGGGAGCTTATGCTCCCTTTTTTTGTACGCTAAGAAGGTATTTGTATAAATAAAGGCATGGAAGAGATATTTAATCTTATTGCGGACGTGGGAGCGCCTATAGCAGGTTCAATTGTTATGGGGTTCTTCATCTTTATAGTTATCAAACAGATACTTGAAGGTATCGTGGAAAACATAAAGACGTTAACAATCTTCTGTAAGAGTTTAGAAAATCGTGCTAGAACCATGTCAAATGAGATGGTTAAAATAGATTTGTTAGTGTCGGCAGCTTTAGATTTAAGACCCGACATAGACAGAGTTGCACGTGCAGAGAACTTTATAGAGGACGGAAAGTTAGATGTCCGAAGAGATTAATATGGATGTAGCACAACTGATTAATGATTTCGGGTTTCCCGTTGTCATGGCAGTAGGACTAGGTTACTTCATATATTATGTGTGGTGGTTCATCGGTGAAAAGATTGACCCACAAATTGAAGAAATGCATATGGCACTCATTAGAGTCATAGACCAAACTAGAATGCTTGACCAAGATATGATTAGGTTACAGCAAAAAGTTGATGTAGTGTTAGAGTATCGTGCTAGACAAGAGGTACTTGAAGATGCAGAAAAAGAGAAGGCCTTTGAAAAACAAAAGAAAACTACTAAAGGGTAGTTACGACTTATACATTATTAACGCTTGTAATTTACACTGCAAAGGATGTAGTGTATTAGATTATAAAGGTAGGGTTACAATAGGGCATATGACCACTGAGGACATAAGTCAATTGATAACCAAGTTGGACAGTTTGGGTATTATACTTGAAGAACTCAAGATTTTAGGTGGAGAACCTACACTTCATAAAGAGTTCAGTAGCATAATTGGTATGTTACTTGCATATAAAGGTGTGGTGTTCAAAAAGTTGACGGTGGTAACAAATGGATTACTGTTAAAACCTAAAGTGGTAGAGACACTTAAGTTAGTAGACCATGTTATCGTTTCGGTGTATCCGAACATGCCAGTAGACCAAGAGATGAGGAAATCGGGAATTGCAAATGAAATTTCCGAAGAGACACTCTTAGAGTTTTGGCCACAAAGTTTGTTTGAACAATACGGTGTGGCAGAAACTAGAAGTGGGTTGGCACCCTCGGGAACTACTGCAGAGGAGAACTGGAATAACTGTTGGCAAAAAGATAACTGTTTGACATTGACTACCAAGGGTCTATATCATTGTACAATATCAATGAATGAAGACTCAGATATGCAAGAGTATACTACGGCAAAAGAGTTAGTAGAGTTTGTGGAACGTGGGAAACCTTTGGATATGTGTTCGAAGTGTCCATGGCCACCGAAGATGGGAAAATGGTCTTCGTTAAAACCTGAAATAGACTCTAAGAATTATATTAAAGGCGTGGAACTGATACACGCAATTGAGGTGGACAATGAGAAAGATATTAGCGGTAATGATAATGTGCTTCACGGTAAGCGCATACGGTACGGAGATAGTACATAAGTTTAAAAATCCGTCATTTAGTGGGCAGGGAACTGGTTCACACTATTTGACAATTGAAAACCAAGAGTCAAGTCGTAAAAAAGCGATAAAGGACTCTCTTGAGGCTGCTGCTAAAGCGGCAGAAAGGGCGGAAGAGAATACTACGCTAGCTAAATTTATAAGAAATTTAGAAAGCAGAATTTATGCTGAGATGTCAAAACAGTTAGTTGAAAATATGTTCAACAATGACAATCCAGTAAGATACGGTTCCTTTGTATTAGAAGGGTCAACTGTAACGTATGAAGTTATAACGAATGGAGATGGTACAGAGTTTATTAAAATGACCATCATAGATTCGAATGGAACAACAACAGTTATCGAAATACCAATTGGTAGTGGTAATTTCGGGAGTGATGGCGATGCGAATTCTGGCGGTTAGTTTTTTACTAATACTTACAGGTTGTGCATCCATACCACAATGGTCAGATGTACCACAAGATTGTAATGATAAAGCAGGAAAATATGCTGAGGGTCTAGATAGACACTTGACTATGGGAATCCAAAAACAATTAGCACGAAAATATATTTGTGTTGATGAACCCGAAAATGTAAGACTACCATCTTACATTCAGTTGTTGGAATTACCTGCTGCTGAAAGTCGACCAGTAGTTGCAGTATACGGATTTATAGACAAGACAGGACAAAGAAAAGCAAGAGAAGGAATAGCAGACTTCTCTACTGCAGTTACACAAGGTGGAACTGAAATGCTAATTGATGCACTTAAGACTGCTGGTGGTGGAACATGGTTCCGTGTAGTCGAGAGACAAGGATTAGATAACCTAGTAAGAGAGCGTCAAATTATTAGGTCTGCTAGAGAAGAGATTGGTAAAGAAGGTGTTGCACCACTTCTATTTGCTGGAATGCTTCTCGAAGGTGGTGTAATTGGTTATGATACAAATTTAGAATCAGGTGGACGAGGCGCACGTACACTTGGCATAGGTTTTAGTAAGCAGTATAGAAAGGATGCAATCACAGTTTCATTACGTGCAGTATCAGTTCTTACTGGTGAGGTTTTGTTAAACGTCCAAACAAGAAAGACTATCCTTTCTTATGGTTCTGGCGGAGACTTGTTTAGGTTTTATGAACAAGGAACTCAACTAGTAGAGTACGAGGACGGTGTGGGTAATAATGAGTCAGTGACATACGCTACACGTACTGCTGTTGAAGCAGCCGTGTATGAGTTAATTATCCAAGGACACGATAGGGGTTTTTGGAGTATAGAAGGAAGAGAAAAATATGAATAAACTAAGAAGTTTAAGTATATTATGTATTTTGTGTGGATTCACAAACATGCTCTCAGCAGCAGCCTCTGACGATAACGAAATCAACATAAATCAAACTGGTGACACTTTGACGTTGTACATCGACCAAATAGGTTATGGTAACAAAATAGGACTTGATAACTTTGACAGTAGTTCAAGTGCTATGCCAATTACTGGTGTGTCATTATCGTTCAATATAGACCAAATAGGTAATAGTAACCTTCTTTTTGGTAAGGTAACAGCTGACAGTTCAACATATGTTTTAGAGTGGAATGGTAGCTCTAATGTTTGGGATTGGATGATTGGAGAAACAGGTTCATCTGATAGTTCTAACTATCTAGTTGATATCACTGGAGATTCAAACACTATGGATTTAGACCAAGGTTCATTGGTTAGTGCGGACAGGTTAGATTTTGATTTAACAGTTTTGGGTAGTTCAAACGTATTTGATGTGGATATAGAAACAAATGATGTCACATGGAATATGGATATTACAGGTGCTTCTAATAATATTAATACATTGCAAAAGGATGCTAACTATCATTCTCTCACCATGGAGTTAAATGGTGACGGCGCAGATGTTGACATAAACCAACTAAGTGGTACATGTCCTACAGGTATTAACACTTGTAAGGGTATAATCACATTAGATATTACTAGTGACAACTCAACCATACAGATTAATCAGAAAGACACAACTACTGATTCTTAATCTGATGCTCATTAGTGGGGTCGCATCTGCAGACCCCATTGGTGGTATTGTTGAGTCATTAGGTGTAGGGTCTATACTGAGAAACAATCAACCATTGGGTCATAATGTTGGGACAGATATAGTCCTGTACGATGAAGCGGTGACTGCTAAAGGTAGAATGTTAATTGAGTTTTTGGATAATGAGGAATTATCATTAACTGAAAATTCTAAAGTGTACATAGATGAAGTTTACTATGACCCAAACCCATCGCTGTCTAAGATGTCATTACGTATGGCACAGGGTACAGCAAGATTCGCTTCGGGTGCTGGTACTAAGATAAAGAAAAAAAATATCTCGGTACAAACACCTACTGCACAAATTTCAATCAATGGTACAGATTTCACGACAACCGTGGATGAGCTCGGAAGGAGTCTCATAGTACTTTTGCCAGATGACGATGGCATTTCTTCAGGTGAGATTATAGTTACAAATCAAGGCGGTTCTGTTACAATTAACCAAGCATATGAAGCGACAATGGTTAGTAGTATATCGACTGCACCATCACCATCAATCATAATACAAAACATCACTCCAGCAATTATTGACAATATGTTTATTGTTAGTCCGCCAAGAGAAATACAAGACCAAATTAATCAACAAGTTGAAGACGACCTAGATAAAGACAAAGGGGCTCTTGACCAAGATTTCTTAGCATTCGATGAATTGGAACAAGATGCACTAGAGAACACTCTTGCAGATTTAGATTACAATGCATTAGACATAGATTTTCTAGATGTTGATTTCTTGGTGGATTTACTAGATGTTGTTGAAGAACTTGTTAGGACAACAGCAAAACTTGCTGATGCACAAAAACCTACAGGTGTAGCAAAGGGTGAGTTCACACTTGATGGTGGAACCTTTGGTAGGAACCCCGACAGTCAATACAATATCTTTCTAGAAGACGGTGGAATTGTTTTCTATAGAGATGTTGATGGAGTTATCAGTTTACGGTTCGCTGGTGGCTCTTCTGTGACATTAGAAACCTTCGTAGACGGTTATGAAGGAATCATTACCACCAATGGTGGTAGCGATAGTGTAGTTGTTATTAAACAAACGAACTAAATAGTAAGAGGAAACATATGAACGTATTTAAAAAAGTTGTAAAATGGCATAAGACATGGACGTATCGCATACAAGACGCTTACGATATCGATGATTATGACCTAATATGGTTTTATTATTTTCAAGGAGTTGCTACGGTAATTATTTTACAATGGATTATATAAAGCAAACATTCATAGTGCTAGTCTTAGGACTAGCACCCTTAGTCTTAGCAGACAACGAATTGACCATAGAACAGAGTGGTGATACTTTTCAATTAGGTGTAGAGCAAATTGGACACAGTAATGAAATCCAAATGTTAGATAGTAATTCATATATTACAGCAACAAGTTTAGACATGTATTTAGTACAAGTGAACACGAGTCATACCGCTCTTCCTAATAGAATTACCTTTGATGAAATAAGTGGCACAGGTAATCAAATGAAATTAGGTCAAGGTATTGATTGGACTGATATTACATCAGACACCGACTTATCTTGGAATTATGATGGATGGGAAGGTGGTGGACACGAAATGGATATCACAATGTACGGTGATTATAATCAATTAGCAGTACAACAAACAAACCAATCAAACGCATCGGATGGTCATAACTTTGATTTACATTTAGCTGGTGATAATAACGAAGTTAAAATAAAGCAACAAAGTAATGGTGTAAAGAGTACAAACCTTACGATTTACAATGACTACAACGATGTATTTGTTAGACAGAAAGGGAATGGTGCTACACACAATGCCAATATTACTCTTGACGGACTATATGGAACTGATTTAATTTTAAAGCAGATGAGTGCAACAAACCAATTGTATAATGTATCCGTAAACTGCTTAACAGTAGGTGGTTGTAGTGTATCGGTTACACAGGAGTAGTTTCGAAAAGTACATACGTAGAAGGTATGGATATCCTTTAATGCATATTGGAAATTTTGTTGATGTGTATGTCTAAATAGATGTATGGCATATTCAGAAGAAGTAGTAAAAAGATTCGAAGCAGTTCTTGCAAATCCCAAGAAACATTCAGTTGGTAGATTAGACAAAGACGACCCCAAAGTTGCAACTGGACTTGCAGGCGCCCCTGCTTGTGGAGATGTCATGCAACTTCAACTATTACTAGATGATGATGAAAGAATCATCGATGTAAAATTTAAAACATATGGTTGCGGAAGTGCAATCGCAAGTTCATCTATGTTTGTAGATATGATGATGGGTAAAACCGTTGAAGAAGCAAAACTCATCAAAGATAAAGATATCGCAGATGCATTAGACTTACCACCAATCAAACTACACTGTAGTGTCTTAGCTGAAGATGCAATCAGAAAGGCAATGATTAATTACGAAAGTAAGAAAAATTCTAAAATCGGACACAACAATCCACCACCACTTTCGAGAGAGGACTTTATAGAATGAGTGAATGTCCTCAACCTATCGAGTGGGACGATGAACTCGAATCATCAGAACTTGAATTAGGAGATGTAGAAGCTGCATCCGATTTCGTATGGCAGGTTCTCTTCCTATCACCAATAGAGTTAATTTACATAGGTGTATCAATGTCAGTTCTGGCAACTTATGGATTAAGCATTTACTATATGTTTAAGTGGATACAAAAGAAATTTAGTTAATGTATAATTGGAAGACAGTCTTAGTGACTATCGGGTTACTAGTAGGACTTAAAATTTGGTCACCATACATTGTAGAAAATATACAATGGTCATGGTTTGATTTTCTACATCAACAACAACCTGTACTTCAAGTTGACGATATCATACTTGTTGATATTGATGAGAAGACATTAGAAACATATGGACAGTATCCATTACCAAGAAACATCTATGCTGAAATTATGTTGGAAACACATTGGAGTAACACTCATGTGTTCACCCAACTGTTTAAAGAAGTCGATAGATTCGGTGGTGACGAGATATTTGCTGAAGGTCTAGTAAATAGACTTTCTATTCTATCTTCAGCTCCAACAATACAAAAAGATACAGGAACTGCACCTTTCGTCAATACTTCAGTGTTTGGTGGGGGTGTTATAGAAGATAACATCTGGCAGTTTTCAGGAATTGCATCTCCAATCAGGATACTTCAGGACAATACTTACGGTGTTGGAGTAAGTGTAACCACACCTAGTGTATCGGGAACACCAAATTTTGATGGTACAACTCGCTCTGCACCCCTATTAGTTCTTGCAAATAATCAAATCTATCCAAGTGTTGCACTAGAAACACTACGTGCTATACAAGACCAACCTTCGTATCAGACCCGTGTAACTGAATCAGGGATAGAATGGATTAGGATGGGACGTGCTAAACCAATAACCACCACACCAACTGGTGATGTGATGATATCATATTGGAACCAATTCAAAAGAGTTAGTGCTAGTGAACTCTCTAATTCAGATTATGAGAATAAGATTCTAATATGGGGTTTGACTGCTGAAGGTCTGAATAATCCAGTGTCAACTCCAGTGGGTGTATTATATCCCCACGAAGTGCAAGCGAACCTAATCCAAACCGTTTCGCAAGAAGTTCAAATACAACAATCTTACTATCTCGAATTGCTTGAGATTGCTCTTTTGGTGATAGCACTTCTAAGTATTCTACTCGTGGTCTACAATGTTCCCACAATTTTTGCGGGTCTAGTGAGTCTAGGTATTGTTGGATTTCAGGTGGGTGGGGGGTTCTATTTGTGGACTTCGTCTTTCGTTCTTTTCGATACTTTCTACTCATCGATAGCCTCCTTGATGATTTTCGGTCATGCTTCCTTCAACAAATACTATACGACCTACCAACTCAAAGAAGAAATTAAGAAGCAGTTCCAAAAGTATTTATCGCCTGACATGGTTGACCAACTCGCTGAGAACCCCGAATTATTGAAACTTGGTGGAGATAGAAAGGAACTTACCTTCATGTTTATGGACATATGTGGATTCACCCCCATAAGCGAACACTACATGAAACAAGATGACCCCGAAGGATTAGTAGAACTTGTCAATAAATTTCTTGACATGCAGACAAAGATAATCCTAAATAATAATGGAACAATCGACAAGTATATGGGAGATTGTATTATGAGTTTTTGGAATGCACCGTTAGATTGCCCCGACCATGCCGAGATGGCAGTCAAGTCTGCAGAAGAAATACTAATCGCAACCAAGGAACTTAATGAAGAACTCAAACCACTCGGTCTTCCCCCTATCAATGTTGGTATTGGTATTAACACTGGTGAGTGTATCGTTGGAAACATGGGGTCAGAACTTAGATTTGACTATTCCGTCATTGGAGATGCCGTCAACCTTGGTGCTAGACTCGAAGGACAAACACGAAATTATGATGGGGTGGACGTGTTGCTGGGCGAAGAAACATATAGACAGTGTCCATCTAGAGCATTCACTAAAGTCGATAGAATCCTTGTCAAAGGTAAATCTGAAAAAGTTACCATTTATACCCCCACCAACTGAACCACCAACTAATCTCGATTGGGTCTTATTTGTAGGACTACAAGCAGCAGATATCTATACCACATACCGTGGACTAAAATATGATTGTGTAAAGGAGGCAAACCCAATATTCGGAGAACGTCCCGATTTAAACGATTTGTTTGAGAAAAAGTTTATCATACTTGCACCAGCATTATTATATGACTATGATACTCAACAACTTACAAGTAAGTCAATGATGGGTTTGAATACTTTTATGACAATAATAATAGTGAATAATCTCCACGTCCTCGATAGAGCTAAAACCTCTTGTAAAAAAAGATAAAAACCCCTTGAAATTTTAGAAAAAACCCATATAATAGTAGTATGGTGTTATAAATACCATTGTAATGCCCATTAGGGGTTACATAACATTAACTTGCTTAATAAAGGAGAAAAACTATGACACATTTCAATGATGTCTTCGGGAAATTTTCAACAGAATTCCCATTCGCAATCGGGTTCGACAGAACTCTTCAACTATTAGAACGTGCAGATGTACAATCTAATTCTAACTATCCACCTTACAATATTGTAAAACATGATGCAGAGAACTTCTCTATCGAACTTGCAGTAGCTGGATTTACCAAGAAAGATATTACTATCTCAAAAGAGAAAGAAGTTCTTTCAATCGAAGGTAAACAAGAGGAAGGAGACGAACTTGAGTATGTCCATAAAGGACTCGCATCACGTTCATTCAAAAGAACATTCACACTTGCAGACGACATTGTCGTTAAAGGTGCAGACATGAAGAATGGTATTTTGAGTGTTAGTTTAGAGAGAATTGTGCCTGAGGAAGACAAACCTCAAGAAATCAAAATTTCTTAAAAACCCTCTTTACGATACACCCTTTATATTGTATACTGGGTGTATCTTCTATATTATGTAGAAGCGATATAAAGGAGAAAACTATGTTAAATGTAGGTGATAAAATCCCTCAAGTGAATCTTCCGATTCAAGTCGATGGTGAATTCAGAACTTTGGATACACTTAAACAACTAGAGGGCAAAAGAGTAATTCTTTTTGCATTGCCAGGCGCATTTACTCCAACATGTTCCAACCAACAACTGCCAGGATTTGATTCCATGTTTGAACAGTTTGATGAGAAGGGCATTGAAGAGATTTATTGTTTGTCTGTTAACGATACTTTTGTTATGAACAGTTGGTTCGAAGCACAAGACGTACAGAGAGTTTATCCACTGCCTGATGGTAATGGTGAATTCACACAAGCAATGGGTGCCTCAGTGGAAAAAGGTAACGTAGGATTCGGTATCAGAAGTTGGAGATATGCCATGGTTATAAACGATGGTGTTATTGAACAGATGTTTACTGAAGAAGGTCAAGATGATAACATCAATAGTGACCCTTACGAAATATCAACTCCCGAGAACGTATTAGAGAATCTTTAATATGGAACTGAGTAGGGAAGATACCATATGGGTAGCGAGCAAGCTCGTTAACTATTTTGCAGACTTCAAAAGAATTGACGATTACTTTCGTGCAAGGAAAATTGAAAGAGTAAAGGACTTACCTGCTCCGTTGTTCGGATTCGGTCTTGAGGATGACATGTTTCAAAACTATGACATGCATCCTCAAGACATGAATTTTGAGGTTACAACAATACCAAATGAAACATTTGATGCGATGTTGGAAAAAACTGCATCATTTTCGCCTGATGAATCGCCAGGCAAAACTATGAAACTCGTAGTTAAGGAGACCAATACAAACACTGTAGTGGGATTCATAAGATATGGTTCACCACTAATCAATTCAAAACCAAGAAACGATTACCTTGGTTCTACACCCGACTTAGATATATTCAACAAACGTGCAATCATGGGATTCAACATTGTCCCTGTACAACCATTTGGATATAATTATCTTGGTGGTAAACTTCTTGCCGCTATCTGTTGTTCACACGAAACACGTAGAATGTTGAACGCTAAATATAACACAGAGTTCTGTTTATTTGAAACAACATCTTTATATGGTAACATCAAAGGTGCAAGTATGTACGATGGTATGAGACCATTCTTAAGATACAAGGGTGATACACAGAGTAAGTTTTTACTTACACTAGGCGAAGAACTATACTTTGAACTAAGAGATTGGTTCACCGATAGAAACGATGGAGAAGACTTGATACACAAAGGTGCTTCATCTCGTAAACTAAAAATGCAGACTAAGATGGTTAGTCTAGTAAAACAGAATTTAAAGAAACATGACTCCATAGGATATGACCACTTCTGTAAAGCAATTGAAAATGCAAGTGGTGTAACTACACAGAAAAGATTCTACATGTCAGAATGGGGATACAGTAATACAAAAGATGTATTGCTTGGTAAGACTGATAAACTAATCAAAGCAGAAAACTTTGATAGATTTGAGATGGATGGTATCCTCGCATGGTGGACAAAACATGCTAGTAAAAGATTTGATAATGTTATCAAACAAGGAAGAAATCGTACAGAGTTAGAAGTGTGGAATCAAAACACTATGAACAAAATAGATATTATAAGATGAAAATAGGATTCACATGTGGTGCATTTGACCTTCTTCATGCTGGTCATATTGTAATGTTAAAAGAAGCATCTGAGAACTGTGACTACCTAATTGTGGGATTACAAACAGACCCTTCAATCGACAGACAAGAAAAGAATCAACCATGCCAATCAGTATATGAAAGGTACATACAACTAAGAGCAGTCAAATACGTAGATGAAATTCTACCATATGACACTGAACAGAGTCTGTTAGACTTGATACAGTCTACAGAGATTCATATGAGGTTCGTAGGAGAAGACTACATAGGTGGAGATTTCACTGGAAAAGGAATGCATGAAATATATTATACAGATAGACAACATTCATTTTCCACAACCAATTTAAGGAACAAAGCGGGACTAGTATAACGGTCATTACGAGGGGTTACCAACTCTTAGATAACAGTTCGATTCTGTTGTCCCGCTCCAATATATTATGCTAGATAATTTTTATACAGAAAAGACATATCAAAAGACAATTAGGATATTAGTCTATCCTAATATCACATGGCAGAAGAACTTAGAACAAGATTCTTATGTACAAGTGTTAAAGAATATGATTCGTGAAACACAGAACGAACCGTTCTACTGGCATATCATATCACCAACCCATATAGATGGCTTGACATTCGATAATACGGAACAGTATTTACTACCAGTTCCCACATATCCACCAGTAATGAGAGCACACTTTGATGTAGAATCAGTGAGGAGACTAGTGGGTCATGATAAAGATTTTGATATCATCATGTCACACTTGCCAGAACATACTCACCAGTTAGTAAATACAATTTACAACATGACACACCACACACCAAAGGTTATTGGTTACTCGCATTGGTTTGACTTTGACCATATAGTTGCCTGGCACAAAGGTACATTCAATCAGAATGCTACAGGTCTGTTAGAGTACGATAGATGTTATATCAATACACAATGTCAGAAAGATATGGTATTGAATCAAGCAAGAGATACGTTCAATGAGAATACTGTATCTAAACTAGACAACATTCTAAAAGTTCAACACTTGGGTGTACACTTAGATGATATTGTCAGTGTGAATAACACCCCAACAAGAACTATAGTATTCAATCATAGATGTGAAAAGTACAAACACTTTGATGAGTTTATTGCTTTGATGGATGCATTGTGGGAACAGAGACAAGACTTTAATGTTTGGGCACCATTGTTTGATGGTAGTTTCAGTAAACCATATCTATCAAATGAAAAGTTTGATAAGAAAGGATATTACAAAAAACTAAATGAGTGTTACATGGGATTTGCACCTAAACAAAAGTATGGTGGTTGGAGTGTTGCTGCTACAGATGGAATGATGAATGGATGTCCATACATATTCTATGAGGGTGCCTACTATCACGAATTACAAGATGACGCTGACTTCTTTACTACAGATGATGAATCACTCAAACTAATCAATGAGTATCTAGACGATATCGATTTAAGAAATGATAAAGCAACTCAAGCACAAGATTGGTTGAGAACGCATCTACTATACAGTACAGAGATGGATAAGATGTGTGATGAAATTAAATCACTTCTATCAAAAGCAGTATGTTCACCTAAAGTAGATGAACTTGTGGAGTATGTAAAGGAACATAAATCAGTAACTAAGAAGGAATTGTTTGATACCATGGGATGGGGAAGAGGAATTAAATGGACACCTTACAGACGTGCCTTGATGACACACCCAAACATATATGACACTACCAGTAGTGAATCCACATACAATTGGAGAGAGGAATGAGTCAACCATTATTTGACAATGATGTTTACTGTGTAGTAGACAATGAAAAGGCAGAATTAGCAGGTATCAAAATTCTACATGGAGAATATGAAGGCGCCATATATTCGTATGGTAAGGTTGAATTCGAAGATGGTAAACCTAACATAAATTTCGAAAGAACATTTCACGTAGTCCCCGAAGGTAAAACTTTAGATGAACTAAATACCAACGAAGAATTAAATAAATTGATAGGTGATATCCTTGTGGAACTCATCTCTCATCAAATCGCAAAGGAAGAGAATAATGAACAAAGAAGTATTGAAGGAGCAGATTAAGAGACACGAAGGAGAAGTCCTCGAAGTGTACGCTGATTCACTAGGATATTTAACACTAGGTGTTGGACATCTAATCAAAGAAGGTGATGCAGAACATGGACAACCTGCTGGAACTCCAGTAAGTCAAGAAACTGTTGACATATACTATGAAATGGATTTCGACAAACACGTTGAAGAAACAATTCATGTGTTTGAATCAAAAGGTGGAGAAGATTTCTATGCACTACCCGAAGACATTCAACACGTTTTAGTTAACATGACATTCAACTTAGGTGGAACAAGATTCAGCAAGTTTAATAACATGTGGAAAGGTGTTGTTTCATGTGACTGGGAAAAGGTTGCAGTTGAAATGGAAGATTCTAAATGGTTCGGACAAGTTGGAAGAAGGTCAGTAGAACTCCAACAAATGGTTCGAAACTGTGACTAGAGAAATCCTTGCAGTAAAATTAATCGGTGGTGAGGTTGTCATTGGATATGTCACTAAGAACCGATGGAAAAAGGAAATAGTTATACAAGAGGCACAAGAGTGTCTCATTACGTATGCTGAAGGTAGAGCAGAGGTAGAACTCGCACCTTGGAATCCATATGCTATGGACTATACGTTTAAGGTACCATTACATGCTGTAGTTACTACATTCAAAGTGAGACCAAATTTAGAAATTAACTACAAGAAAAGTACAGGTAATATTAAGGAAAAATAATGGCAGATTTATTAAGAGCATTAGAAAAGAAACTAGAGGGTGATGTTGCAGTTCACACTGCAAACGCTATGGTATACCAAACAAACCCAACAGGGATTGGCGAACACCCCGACATCGTTCAAGCATTGGAAATGGAAGTTGAAAAACTTGCTGATGCACAGGACAAACTCAAATCGGTAAAAGAACTTCTACACCCATCTAAAAAGACCCTTGTAGAATAGACACCTTTCTGTTATAATAACCATATGGATTATTATACAAACGTATGTCGTACACGTGACAAGATTCTCGTTCGAGGATATCAAGGTAACAAACAAGTCAAGCACAAGATTGACTACAGACCCAAACACTACATTCCATCTAAGAAAGGCGAGACACCGTTTCGTTCACTAGATGACAGACCACTTGAAGTTGTAGAACTCAACTCAATGGGTGGTGCAAGAAAGTTCCGTGAGAAATATGATGGGACTGCTGGATTTGAAATCCATGGATATGACAGATATATCTATACATATATCGCAGAGAAATTCCATGGAGACATAGAGTTCGATTCAAAGAACATCAAAGCAGCGGTACTTGATATTGAGTGTGAGTGTGAAGATGGATTCCCCGACCCAAGATATGCCCAAGAAAAGATAAACGCAATTACAATCAAACCGATTGGTAAACCAGCACATGTATTCGGAATAGGTGACTGGAATCACGGTAAAGATTATGTGTATTATCCTTGTAGAGATGAAGCACATCTCATGACTGAGTTCATGAAGTATTGGAGAACGGAAAACTTTGATATCATCACAGGTTGGAATGTAAACTCATTCGATATTACATACATTTGCAACAGAGTTGATAGACTCTTCGGCGAAGGAGAACACAAGAAGTTATCTCCATGGGGTATGAGTGATGTGAGAGAGTTCACCACCATGGGTTATCAAAAACAAATGATTTTTACACTCTATGGTGTTAATGTTCTTGACTATCTCGAACTATATCGTAAACACACATTCGTCAATCAAGCATCATACAAACTAGACCACATTGCTGAGGTAGAACTAGGTAAGAAGAAACTAGACTATTCAGAACATGGGTCATTACATACACTATACAAACAGGACTATCCAAAGTTCTTGGAGTATAATGTGATGGACGTTCTTCTCGTTGAAGAACTGGATGACAAACTTGGATTCATCGAACTTACAGAGACGATGGCATACAATGCTAAGTGTAATTATGCAGATGTATTTGGTATGGTTAAGTATTGGGAAACAATCATATACAACTTCTTAAAAGAACAGAAGATACAAACACCACCACAACAATTAAGAAGAACTGGTGACAAAATCAAACCTATCGCTGGTGCATATGTAAAAGAACCACAGGTTGGTGGTCACAATTGGGTCATGTCTTTTGATTTAAATTCACTATATCCTCACTTGATTATGCAGTTTAACATCTCACCCGAAAAGATGGTGAATGGTATGAGACAGGATGTCAACGTGGATAAAATGTTAAACAAAGAGTGTAACCTAAATGAAGTGTATAGATTGGGACACACTGTTACGCCAAACGGAGTAATGTTTAAGAGAGACAAACAAGGATTCCTTCCCGAACTTATGGAAAAGTTCTATGATGAACGTAAGGCATGGAAGAAGAAGATGATTGGGTATCAGAAAGAACTTGAAACTGTTTCTGATAATGTACAACGTAAAGAATTAGAAACAAAAATCAAACATGCATACAACAATCAACAGGTCAGAAAGATTGCACTCAACTCTGCTTATGGTGCTCTTGCTAATCAATATTTTGCATTCTTTTCTATCGACCTCGCAGAGGCGATTACTATGTCGGGTCAGTTGGTCATCAAGTGGGCAGAGAAAACCATCAATGATTATCTAAACGAAGTCTTAAAGACTAAAAAAGATTATGTTATCGCAATGGATACAGACTCAGTCTATATCACAATGGATGCATTGGTACAACAAGTACTACCCGATGCATCTAAAGAAGAGGTTGTTGATTTTTTATGTAAAGCGGAAGTTCAACTAGAGAATATCCTAGAAAAAGGATTCATTGACTTTGCAAAATACACGAATGCATTCCAACAGAAGATGGAGATGGGACGTGAGGCGATTGCAGACAGAGGTATATGGACTGCTAAGAAACGCTACATACTTAACGTACATGACATGGAAGGTGTGAGGTTTGCCAAACCTAAACTTAAACTCATGGGTATTGAGACTGCAAAGTCCAGTACACCACAATGGGTAAGAACACGTCTTGAAGAGGCGATTAAGATTGTCATGCAAGGTGATGAGGAACAATTATGGGATTACGTAGAAACTGCACGTAAAGAATTCAGAGAGTTACCACCCGAGAAAGTATCATTCCCTAGAGGTTGTAACAACCTTGGTCAATATAGTAACATGAACACCATCTACACTAAGGGAACACCAATACATGTCCGTGGTGCTTTACTATTCAATCACCACCTAAAGAACAAGAATTTAGATAGACGCTACGAGACAATCAAGGAAGGTGACAAGATTCTTTTCTCATATCTTACACTACCAAATGTGTTCAATGAGAATGTGATATCTTATGTTGGTACACTTCCAAAAGAGTTTGACTTACACAGATTCATAGACTATGACATGCAGTTCAACAAATCATTCTTAGAACCTCTAAGAAATATTGCAGAACGTATCGGATGGCATACAGAACCTGTTGCATCTTTGGATAGTTTCTTTTCATGAGAACCCATATCATAACAATAATGGACTTGTACGAGAGTGTGGAGTCTGCTATTACGTGTGCAAACACATGTGCATTGCATGGTGTCACTGCACAACTCTTTCCTGCTACAACGCCAGACGATGACCCACATGAAATTATTGAAAGAATACTTGGAAGAAAGATAAGCACAAATATTTTACAAATGGAACCAAGACCCGAAAGAGTGTTATCATGTCTTGCATCTCAAATGAGATTGTGGAATTCGTGTGTTGAAGTCGATGATGATTTTCTAATACTAGAACACGATGCAAGAATGATTACACCCTTGCCTGATATAGAAGTGGATGGGGTTATCAGTCTTGGTAAACCATCTTGGAACAAAGAATTGGGAGACAGTATAGAGTGGGAAGATGGACTGAACGTCATGACAGATACGAACAGACCATTCCTTGGTAACCATGCAATCATGATGAGTCCTACAGGTGCAAAACAAATACTAGATAGAATGAGAAACCCCGAATTTAGGTGGTTGCATCCAGCAGATATGATGATGACACCTTCTATGATGGGAGAAGGATTGTTGAAAGAGTATTATCCATTCCCATTTGATGTAGAGGAGACATTTACAACTGTACAGAGTGGTAGAAGTATTAATGTTAAAAATTTCGTGCCAGTAGATTATAAGGTGTTATGAAAAACTTTTTAAAGACATTTGTAATCACACTCAAGAACAATATACGTTCTATCGAATCTTCTAATAGAACTATATACAGTGCATTGGAACATGGAATGGTAGATGTACAAAAGTTTACTGCAACGGAACCATCCGATTGGAAAATAGTATTGAGTAATGGAAACAATAACACATTCAATGAGTATCCAAATCCCGATGCTGTTGGTGCTTGTTTTGCATCCCACTATAGATTATGGAAACATTGTGTTTGTCTCAACGAACCTATTCTTGTTTTAGAACACGATGCTTTATTTGTGGATGCACTTCCTTCATTATCTCAAGAAGAATGGGAGTGTATTACTTTCGGTAGACCATCATATATTAAGATGTCAGAAGTCGACCATACTAGTATACCACAGAACGGGCTGAGTGAACTGAAAACTCCACATATGCTCGGACACCATGCATATGCATTAACACCCAAGTCTGCTAAAGAATTTATAAGAGATGTAAAGAGTGGGGAGAGACCACTAGAACCAAATGATTTGTGGATGACTAAAGAACACTACCCACACTTACTAGAGTATTATCCATTCCCTATCGTAGCAGACACAGAGTTCAGTACAGTACAGGGTGTCCCAATAAATGAAAGATTAATCTCAGAGTATAACAAACAACCGACCATGGAACAATTTAGATTTATAAAGAAATATTATCCACAGTGTCTTGACCGTCAATCTTTAGAATTTATAAAACCATAAATATGAACATGTATCAATATAATGTAAAAATTTCTAAAGTGGTGGACGGAGATACGGTAGACGTGGACATCGATTTAGGGTTCAGTACTGTTCTAAAAAAACAGAGAGTTCGCTTGATGGGTATAGACACCCCCGAGTCTAGAACAAGAGATTTAGTAGAAAAAAAATTCGGAAAAGCTGCAAAGGCACATCTGAAGAGTATATTAGATGCAAAACAAATTACCTTAGTGTCACACGACAAAGGTAAGTTTGGAAGAATCCTTGGGGAATTATTTGTTGATGGCGAAACAGTATCTGCAAATCAAAGAATGATTAACGACCACCATGCAGTTCCATATACAGGGGATAATAAAGACCTAGTAGAAGAGATGCATCTCAATAATCGAAAGGTTTTATTGGAGAACGGCACTGTTGAATTATGACAATATTAATAATGGACATAATATACATAGTCGCAATTAGTGGAATAGTTGGCACTCTGTATATGATTGAGGCACAAATCAAATCAATCAAAGTCATGATGGAAGAACACATCAAGTTCGATGAAAGAAAAGCCATGCAATGCGAACTCGAAAAAAAGAATTCCAAAAACTCAAAAAAAACCACTTGACCTAAACTCACTTCCGTTCTATAATGGTTATACATTATGAGAGGTGTATAAATTATGAGTTTTTTAAAAGATTTAGTAAAAGCATCGGGTAACGAATATGCAAATATCGTTGCAGACGGTGTTGCAGCTGGAGATGTAGATTCCTTTGTTGACACAGGGAGTTATATCTTCAATGCACTATTAAGTGGTTCACTATACGGTGGACTTCCTTCAAACAAGATTACGGCAATCGCTGGTGAATCCGCAACTGGTAAAACATTCTTTGCATTAGGAATGGTCAAACAGTTTTTGGAAGATAACAAAGATGCCGCTGTAATCTACTTCGAATCTGAATCCGCAATATCAAGAGATATGATTGAGGACAGAGGTATCGACTCTAACAGAGTTGTTATCGTACCTGTTGTCACAGTGCAAGAATTCAGAAACCAAGCAATCAGTATACTTGATAAGTATGCAGAGACCCCCGCCGACAAACGTCCACCAATGATGTTTTGTTTAGATTCACTTGGTATGTTATCAACAACCAAAGAAATCGAAGACACTGCAGATGGTAAAGAGACTAAAGACATGACTCGTGCCCAAATTACTAAGGGTGCATTTAGAGTCTTGACACTTAAACTTGGACGTGTAGGAGTTCCTATGATTGTTACTAATCACACATATGATGTGATTGGTTCTATGTTCCCACAGAAAGAAATGGGTGGTGGTAGTGGTCTTAAATATGCCGCTTCATCAATCATCTATCTTTCAAAACGTAAAGAAAAAGAAGGTACCGAAATCATTGGTAATATCATTCACTGTAAGAACGCTAAGTCAAGATTGACTGTAGAGAACAAAGTGGTGGATGTGAGATTATCATATGACAAGGGACTGGACAGGTACTATGGTCTTTTAGACATGGCACTTGCAAGTGGTGTTTTTGAGAAATCATCTACTAGAGTTAAGTTACCAAATGGTAAGACTGAGTTCGGTAAGACAATAAACAATAACCCCGAAAAATACTTCACACCCGATGTGATGGAACGATTAGAACAGGTAGCAAATGGACTCTTTAAATATGGACAAAACGAGATTAGAAACAACGATTCTGAAGAATCTGATACTCAGTGATGAATATTCACGGAAGGTGCTTCCTTTTGTAAAGGACGAGTACTTCTCGGAACCCGATGAACAAGTTGTATATAAAGAAGTAGTTTCCTACTTTGAAAAATACAACAAATCTCCAACGGTTGAAGCACTTCTCATCAATCTAGACAACAACACATCTCTATCAGATGGTGTGTTGAAACAGTCTAAATCAATCGTAAAAGATTTTACATCTTCAGACACATCCGCCATTGAGTGGTTAGTAGACGAAACGGAGAAATGGTGCAAGGATAGAGCAATCTATATTGCAGTCATGAACTCTATTGATGTATTGGATGAAAAGAATCAACGGTCACGAGGAGAAATACCCGAGTTACTTAAGGATGCACTTTCCGTGTCTTTTGACACAAATATTGGTCACGACCAAATTGAAGATTCAGATGCTCGTTTTGAATTCTACCATACGGAAGAAGAGAAGATTCCGTTTGACTTAGAATACTTCAACAAGATTACCAAAGGTGGTCTTCCCAACAAGACACTTAACATTTGTCTTGCTGGTACTGGTGTCGGTAAGTCATTGTTCATGTGTCATATGGCCGCTGCTGGTCTTATGATGAACAAGAATGTATTATACATTACACTTGAGATGTCGGAAGAAAGGATTGCAGAAAGAATCGATGCAAATGTCATGAACATACCCATGAAAGATTTGCCCGATTTATCTAAGAAAATGTTTGATAAGAAGGTGGACAAAGTAAGAAGTAAAACTCAAGGGAAATTAATCATCAAAGAATATCCTACTGCATCAGCACACGTAGGACACTTCAGACACCTATTACAGGAACTAGAACTGAAGAAAGATTTCACACCCGATATGATTTTTATCGATTACCTTAACATCTGTGCCAGTGCAAGGGTAAAACCTGGCGCTGGTGCAAACTCTTATACACTAGTAAAGAGTATTGCAGAAGAACTTAGAGGACTTGCAGTGGAGTTTGATGTGCCGATTATGAGTGCAACCCAAACAACACGTAGTGGATACGGTAACAGTGACATTGAGTTGACTGATACATCTGAATCCTTTGGTCTTCCTGCTACTGCAGACTTTATGTTTGCATTGATTACATCCGATGAACTAGAAGAACTAGACCAGTTGGTTGTAAAACAATTGAAGAATAGATACAATGACCCAACCGTATTCAAAAGGTTTGTGATTGGTATCGATAGAAGTCGTATGAAACTCTATGATTGTGAACAAGAAGCACAAGAAGACTTGCACGATGGTACTCAATTAATAGACGACAGTATTCCTGTTGCAGACAGAGGAAGGAGTGAAAAATTTAACGACTTTAAGTTTTAAATGCATAAATAGATATATATTATGAATAAGTCCTTAGACCCCAATGAAGTAATCACAACGTTACAAAAGCGGATTGAGATTAAAAAGCAACTCAGAAAATCGGGTGAGTTACCCCCATCTGAGGTAAAGAAGTTGACTAAAAAGAAAAATGATTTAGATGAAAAACTAAAATCAAAACCCCTTGCTAAGATTTAAAATGCTATAAATAACACTATAGTTTAGGAGAAACCATGCCGTACACAACAGAACAAATCGCTATTCAAGAGAAAGTAGTATTAGATTTAGACGAAAAAATTAAATGGATTAATGACACAAGTCATCATTTTACTGGTGGACGTGTATGTCCAAAGACCGATAGTGCAATGACAAGAACCCAATTTTGGGCTGCTTGGAGAACTGCGAATCCAAATGCTGTTACAGCAAATCCAACTTACGGAACTGTGCCTGAAGGTCAGGATGGTGCAGGGACATGGACAATCCTAAGTACCGATACTAGTGCCGCCAACTCAACACTCATGTGGGATTATTGGCAACATGATATGGTCTATGATGTCGGTTACGAACAAGCAGATTGGTCATCAACAGTCACAAGTTTACAAAGTGATTTGACTGATGCCAATACTTTGCTAACCACAATGCAAAACGACCCAGCATAAAAAACACCTAAATAGTAGACGAACACACATTAAAGGTGTATAATCTACTATTATGACAGCGAAAAACTTACATTTAGAACACTTAGAAGACGAAATCATCAATCAAGGTATTGATGGTGGTCGTGGTGCGATTTTCTTTCTTCAAGGTCTTAGAGACATGATGAAAGGTAACCAAAATTCTAGAGTGAACATGACTGTGAAATGGGATGGTGCTCCAGCAATCTTTGTTGGGAAACATCCCGAAGACGGCAGATTCTTTGTCGCAAAGAAATCACTATTCAATAAAGAACCTCTCTTTTATACTTCAGAACAAGAAATTAAAGACGCTAAAGAACTATCTTCTAATCTGAAGGAAAAGTTCTTGACATCATTTCAGTGCTTATCTAAACTATCCTTTACTGATATCTTACAGGGTGACTTGATGTACACTAACGATAAGAAGATGACAAATATGGATGGTAAAACATTCATCACATTCCAACCAAACACAATCATGTATGCAGTAGATGTAGAATCAAAACTTGGTAAAGAGATTGCCAGTTCTAAGATGGGTATAGTGTTTCACACTACTTACACTGGTTCTACAATTGACGGATTATCTGCCTCCTTTGGTGCAAAACTACCAAGTGGAAGTAGTAGTGATGTGTGGATGGATGATGCAACATATAAGGATGTGAGTGGTAACAGTAGTATGACTGCAAAAGAAACACTTGCATTAACTAGGGAGTTGACTGCAGTGGGTAAAGCATTCCACGGTATCAATAAGAAAGATTTGCAGAAGTTTAAACAGATACAGGAAACTATCGCAATGAAAGGTGCAGGTGCAACTTACAAAACATATTGTAACGCACAAATTAGGGCGGGTTCATACAAACCAACATACAACGGATACATGAAACACTTCGAAAACTACTGGAGAGATATGGTAGTTGGTAAAGTGAAGATGGAAAAGACTAAACAAATTAAAACAGAAATTGGTGAACAACTTTACGCTGAGTTACGGTCACTAAATAAATTCATAACAAACTTGACTAAATTCATGGAACACTTGGTCATTGCAAAACAAATCATAATTGTTGCACTAAATAGAGTAAAGAGTATAGGAACATTCAAAAGAACCGATAAGGGGTTCGAGGCGGTCAACCCCGAGGGTTATGTTGCAATTGATAGAACTGGAAGTGCAGTAAAACTTGTTGACAGAATGGAGTTTGCATACAATAACTTCACTGCAATGAAAGCGTGGGACAAGTAATGAAATCATTTAAAGAATTTTTAAAAGAAGAGTTTGCACTACCTAAGTATCCTGCTCAAACAGACATCAAGTTTAAAGATGATGACTGGGTTGTGGGTGACCCCGAAAAAGCATATGAGTATGACGGTAGTAAAACTGGTGACCAAAATATGGAAATCATGAATGACTTAGTAGATAAAGACAGAGAGAAGATGTCGTGAAAAAATTCGGAAAATTTCTAACAGAAGCAAAAGATAAAGGTGCAGTATTCACCTTCGGTAGATTCAATCCACCAACAACTGGTCACGAGAAACTAGTAAAGAAACTCGCAAGTCAAAAATCATTTGGTGATGTACTTTTATTCTCATCACACTCAAATGACAAAGTAAAGAATCCGCTGTCACACAAAGATAAAGTTAAGTATCTAAAAGCATTCTTCGGTAAAGACGTGAATGTAATTGACGCTGATGTCAAACAGATTTTCCAAATCCTAACATACCTATATGATAAGAACTACCGAAAAATTCGGATGATAGTGGGGTCAGATAGAGTTAGAGAGTTTGAGACTATTATCAATAAGTATAATAGTGTAAAGGGAAGACACGGTTTCTACAAGTTTGATGAAATACAGATTGTATCTGCTGGAGAAAGAGACCCCGATTCAGATGACGTAAGTGGAATGAGTGCAAGTAAAATGAGAGCATTTGCAGAGAAGGGAGACTTTGAATCATTTAAGGAAGGTGTCCCCACAAAAGGCAAACGACTTGCAGACAAATTGTACAAAGACATTCGTAAAGGAATGGGTATTGCAGAAGGTACACTACCACACTACATGATGGAAGACTTAATTACAGAGGGTGTATATGACCCAGGCGTATTCAAAGCAGTTTTCTTTTCAGGTGGGCCAGGCAGTGGTAAGTCAACAGTAGTTGATGCACTTTCATTAAAAGCACTTGGTTTAAAGTTAGTCAACACTGATAAAGCATTTGAGAATGGATTACAGAAAGCAGGATTATCTCTAGACCTTAGAGGTGCAGACTTTGATAAAATAGACCCCATTCGTGCAAAGGCGAAAAGGATTACTGGAAGGAATATGGATGCATATATAGAAGGTAGACTAGGGATGATATTTGACACTACTAGTGCAAACCTATCCAAGGTTAATTCATACAAGAAGATGTTAGACTCGATTGGATATGAATCGAAAATGATATTTGTAAATGCAACATTAAATAATGCTCAAAAACGAAATGATATGAGACCTAGAAAGTTGCCGCAAGAAATTGTAAAACAAGACTGGGATAAGGCGCAGAAAAATGCAAGAGACCTTAAAAAGATATTCGGTAGAGACTACGTAGAAATTTCCAACGATGATGATTTAAACGCACTACAGAGAAAGTCTAATAGTCTCTTTGGTAAACTAATGAGTTGGTCTACTTCATTCCCTAAAAATAAAATTGCACTTAATTGGAAATCTTACGAACTGCTGAAGAAGGATACTACTGGGTATTCATCTATGAGAAGTAAAGATTCTGTGAAAAAATCACCAACAGATAAACCAAGTCCGTTTTAAAAAGATATAAATAGTATTATGACTAAAAGATTAGAAACATTACTTCAACAATTTACATCCTTGAAAGAGGATGCAGTCGCAGCAGCGGAACTAAAAGCAAAACAAGCAGAAGAATTGGAACGTCTTAAAACAAAACACGAGACCGAATTAGAAGCACTTACTGATAGACACGAAAGAGAGAGTGAGAGACAGAAAGGTCAAGATGAGAAAGAAGTAAAAGATGACCAAATCAAAACAAAACGAGACGCTGATAGAAAGGCGAACGAAGAGCGGGATTACAAAAAAGAGTATGCGAATTATCACTCAAAACCCGACCAAATTAAAAGACGTGCAAAAAGAAATGAAGCACGAAGAAGTCTAAAGGACAGAAAAGATATAAAAGGAAAGGACGTTCACCATAAGGACAATAATCCTATGAACAACGATAAGTCTAATCTTAGTATCGTTTCTCAAAATTATAACAGAAAAGAACCAAGACTTAGAGAAGAAGACTCCGTAGAAGAAGGTAAGTTAGTAACTTCAGCTGTAGATATCATTAAATTGATTACTAAAAAGGTTGCAGACAGATTAGAAAAAGAGTATAGAAGAAATCCCGAGAAAGGTCTTGGTATGATTAACACTATCGGTGCAATGGTTGGACATAAAGTTACAGACCAAAAACAAGAGAAAGGTAAACTGTTTCTTAAGTTTGGTGATGTACAGGAAGTTAAACAGGACAAAGATATCAAAGACCGTGAAGGTACACAACCATCCAAGTATTATGCAAAGGATGCTGATGGTGATGAGATGTCCAAATCCACCAAACAAAAACGTGCCGCTCATTTTGCACAGAAGAAAGATGGCCCAGCGCCAGGCGATTCAAGTGCAGAAACAAAACCATCAAAACACACCAAGAAATTCCAAAAGATGTTTGGTGAAGATGCTGGTAAATCCCTTGCAAATAAAGCAGACAAGTCAGGAATCGCTAAGGGTATTCTACAACAAGTTTATAACAGAGGAGTCGCCGCTTGGAAAACTGGTCACAGACCAGGCACAACGCCAGAACAGTGGGGACATGCTCGTGTTAATTCTTTTATCACAAAAGGTAAAGGAACTTGGGGTGGTGCTGATAAAGACCTTGCTAAGAAAGCAGGTGGTTAAGTGACATTTTGGTTTGTAGTATTAATAACTATATGTATTTTATACATGGAATTGGAGAGTAGACATGACAGGAAATAAACATGATAATGGTGTTCACGAAATAGGAACAGACGAAATCCGTAAAGCATACCAAGAAGACACGCCTGGGCAAACTGTAGAAGAATACTTGTCACAGATTGCACTCGTCAATGAAGAACAAACAGAAAATACAAAGAAACACTTCAGTCAAGTGTTCCAAAATCCATTAAAGGGATATCCTTATCAGAAAGAAGAAACAGAAGAAGGGATAGAAGAAAGACATTCAGATGTAATGAAAAAGAGAACACAGTCTCAACAAAAGGCACATCAAAAAGCAATGATGAAGTCTGCAAAAAAGTCTATCAAAGACTATGATGCAAAGAATAAGAACAAGAATGAAGACTTTTAAAGACCAAGCTCTTATCGAGACACTCGATACACTACAAGAGACTAATACCAACATCCTCGACAACCCATTCAGGTTGGGTTCCTTAATGTTCTTTGAGACCATCAAAGAAGCACGAAAGTTAGTCAGTGAAGGACGATATAGACTCACAGAAGTCGATAAACATATACTAGAGACAGATATTGGAGATTTTGAAGTATATGAGGGTAATCTAGTACCCCTCGATTGTCCGATGATAGTAGAGGCGGAAGAAAAGAAACAACCCGAATTAAATAAACCAAAAGCAGGTGGCCCAAAAAAATACTATGTCTATGTTAAAGACGGAGACAAAATTAAGAAAGTAACATGGGGTGACACTACAGGTTTAAAGGTGAAACTTGGTAACGAAAAAGCACGTAAATCATTCGCTGCTAGACACAAGTGTTCACAACAAAAAGATAAAACTTCTGCTGCTTATTGGGCATGTAGATTACCATATTATGCAAAACAGTTAGGACTATCCGATGGAGGTAGTTTTTACTGGTAGGAATACATTATGACCAGTGACAACCCATATACAGAAAAACTTTACGAACAACATGGTACTGGGTTACCATATATAATAAGGACATTCTCAGAAACAGTCGATGAAAATGACCTCATTTGGCATAGAGATAAAACAAATAGAACACTTCGAATCCTTTCAGGTATGGATTGGAAGTTACAATTAGATGATAAACTACCTGAAACACTTGCTACTGGAGGCGAATACTTTATTCTCAAAGAGACATACCACCGATTAATTAAGGGTCATGGCGACTTGGTGGTAAGGATAGAGAATATATAAATAATAGTACTATGAGTTATAATAAAGACAACTGGAAAGACAAACTAGACGAAGTCCGTAACTTTGGTCGAGAACCTGCTGTAGTAGTGGAAGAAGTTCTTGATAATGATACAGTAATCAATAACGAGATTGAGGAAGAACTTAAAAAGTTTTTCCAAGAGGATGAGACCACCGAAACAATTGAAGAAGAAATTCTCCTAGAAGCATCCGCTGGTGCAATGATTGACCAATTGTTCAATCTTAAAGGAGATAAGGATTCACAATACGGTGTTGCAAAGATGCTAAGTATGACTGGTGTTAAAGTTGTACAACAAATGCAGAAACAAAATCCACAAGGATTTGAAAAGTTAGTTTCTCAATTAGGTAAAGAGAAAAAGATTACACTACCTACCAATAGTAAACTAATGAAAATGTTTAAAGATGCAGGTATCAAAGAAACAGTACAAGAAGAGAATCTTTCAGTAGAAAAAACTGTAGAAAAACTCGTAGAAAGAAACATGTTAGGTAGATTGGCAAAATCTTTACGTTTGGATGAAGAAGGTAAAGAGAAAATGTTCGACTACTTCGAAAATGGAGAATTAAAACAATAATGAAATTCACATCTATGGGTTTATCAGAAGACCTAATCAACACAATGGAAGCAGTACTTGCCATGGAAGGCGATTACGAAGAGTTCTTTCAAAAAGCACTTAAAAAGTTTGGTGTAGACTCACCAGCAGATTTTAAATCAGAAGAAGAAAAGAAGAAGTTCTTTGACTATGTAGATAAAAACTACAAAGGGAAGGACGAAGAAGTCGAAGAAGGAAAAGCAAAACCTGTAAAAAAGTTCTTAAAATTGGGTGACTGCTCTTACGACAAGAAAAAAAAAGTTAAAGAAGACAACAGTCAAGGAATGGAAGACTTTGTAGAGTACAAGTACAAGTCTGCATCACTCAATAAAATCAAACAAGACCTCAAAAAATTGATGCAAAGAGAATCAGAGTTTAAAGATTCTCAAAAGTATGGTAAGATGTTGATGAAAGCAATGGATAATGTTACTCTTGTTAACGATGACGGCATTCCACATATGACACCAAAGTTCAATAAAGAAATTATTGCTGCTTATAACGGTGACACATCTTTCAGAGAAGACGTTGCATCAATCGTAATTAAACATGATGACAATCTCGCATACGCAATATTTGGAGTATAAGTATGAACATATTTCACGAAGCAAAAAAAGTTCTAGACAAAGATGGTAAAGTAAATCCACTTGGGCCATACGGTAAACAGAAACTTACTGGTCAAGAAGTCGCTTCTTATTTCAAAAAGAATAAAGTATCAGACTCCAAAGTCAAAAGAGCAGTAGAAGTTGCACTCGACCTGAGCGGTGCTATGGATATCGCTGCTAAAGAAATTAAAAACTTCTTTGGTGATAAAATACTTAAATCAAAAGAAGTGCAGTATGCATTAAAATACGCAAACGAAGAAGTTGTATCAGAAGCAAAGATGAAAGACCTCTTCAGAAAACATAAAAGAGAACTTACAAAAGCATACAAAACTGGTGATTTATCATTCATGTCTTCTGCTGGTAAGAAAGCGGAAGATGACCTAACTCAATGGGCATTGAACAACAATGAAATTCATAGTGATGACCCCGATGAGTTTTTTGATTGGTTATCTCGTGACCTTGAAGACATAGTCAAAGGTAAAATCAAAGAAGAAACTGTATCAGAGAACTATAGAGTTCTTGCAAAACATGGTATGGGTGCAGAGACTAAGAACTCAATTAAAGTTGGTACAGAAGTAGATTACTACCAAAAAGATGGTGCCAAGTACATGGGTAAAATCACCAAGATGACTTCAAAAGGTTACATCGTAAGAGACGACAAGACTAAGAAAGACCATGAGTTCACATACCACGATAGAGTTAAAGCAAAAAAATATCTCAAACAGGGTGATAACATACAAGAAAAAGTAGAGTATGCAGAATACAAATTCAAAAACAAAAGAGATGCTCAAAAAGCATTAGACTACTTTAAAAGTCAACAGTTAATCAAACTAGAAATCAATGATGACGGATTGAGTCATGGTGAACTTGCAATTGATGCTGGTAAGTATGACATGACCAAGTATCACAAAGAAGTGTTAAAGAAATTTAAACCAAAAGTTCTTACAACAGAAATGGCATCTGCACAACAGGCAGCAATCGCAATCGCAAAGAAACAGAAAAATGAATCTGTTATGGATTCATACAGAAACATGTGGGAAGAATCACTAGATGAAGCAGTTGCAGACCTCACTGTGGATATAAGAAACAAAATATCAAAACCTGCTGACCAAAACAAACATGCAATGGAAATTGCAAAACAGGCAAAAAGATTTGGTTTAAAAAGTTCATTGATGGGTAAACATGTCAGACTCAAAGGTGGTAAGAAGGCAGTCAATGACTTTCTAAGAGTAGTCATTGGTAAATCATCATATGGTGACCCAACTGAACAAGACACATCAACACCTCAAATCGATAAGATGTTGACTAAGGGGTTAAAATAACATGAACTTAATGGAAACCTATAGAAGTATCGCAGAAGCGGCACCAAAAATGAAAAAGTTGGGCATATACGGTTCAGAGATTAGTGGATTAAAATACAAGAATGGTACTTATAATGCTAAACCAGTAATATATGGTAGTAATAAGTTAGGATTCAGAGTTCAAAATGAGTTTGGAGACTTTGAAACTGTCGACCTTAAAACATTCGCCAAAAGGTTTGGATAATGGATAGAGTAGACGCCAGATATAAACTCTTTAAAGAAAAATTAAAGAAACTGGGATATGCAAAGAAAGAGGCAAAAGAAACTAACGCTGTTTTAGAAAAGGCGGGTGACTTTGGTATGATGTCTGATGCTGGTAATAAGAAAATTGCACGTGCCGTTAAACAGTCTAAGTCAGAGAAAGAACTCAAACAAAAGTTAGAGAAAATTTCTACAATGGCCGGCGGAAAGTATTCTGAAGCAACTGAAGATGAAGTACTTGATAGGGCAATTTCTGCCTTCCAAGATACTGCAATGGGTTCTCAGGCATGGGCAGATAAAAATATCGTTGTCCAACTTGGTCAATTTAGAGACCATATTAAGGATGGAGAAGTCTCCACCAACGATAATAAAAAGACGAAAGTAAAGAGAGATGATGCGGTAAAGGTTTATGATACTTTAATGAAGGTTAAGGCCCCTATTCGTGATAAATACTCTAGACTTTTACAGAAAGACGCAAACACGTTTAAAAAGACTTTTGATGCTATATTGAAAGTCGCAAACAAATAAAGAGGAAATAAAAATGGCATTATGGGGACATACTTCAGGTTCAGAATCAAAACCAAATTGGTTATCTGATGCTGATAAACAAAAAACTGTAGCAAAACCACACGGTTGGGAATTAGTTCGTAAAGTTGGTTCAAGAACTTTGACTGAAACATTAGTTGCGATGAAAAATCTAACTACTGCCTTGGGTGCTGCTAACTTAACTGATATCGATTGGAATATCACTGCTTTTGATAAGTCGGAAGGTGGAACATTATCTGTTACTGCAACTTTTAACGAAGATGTAACAGTAACTGGAACACCTCAACTATCTGTTGCTAACAATGGAAGTGGAAGAGGCCCACACGTATTATCATACGCAAGTGGTTCAGGTACTAACGAACTAGTATTCACATTAGTAATTGGTGCTGCTAACGCTGCTACAAATGCTGGTGATGTACTTTCAATTGGTGCTAACGCAATCGCATTAAACAGTGGTACAATTAAAGATAAGGGTACTGCAACAGTAAGTACAATTACTAACATTGCTGGAGTTGGAACTGCTGCTGGTACAATTACTGTAGTTGCATAAACAATAGGGAAAAATTATGAAGAAATTTAAAGACTTTTTAGATGAATCATATATGGACGGCGCTGGTCTATCTTCAGAGAAGGTACCATTTGACGTTGATGATTCGGTTGTTAAACAAAAAGTTAACGCTATCTTAGGACACACTGCAACAGTTGAGTTCATGAATCCACTTGCTGCTTTGCAACAGATGGAATCTAAACTTATGCAGTTAGGAATGACTAAACTAAGAAGTGTTGGTGAAATGGGTGTTGTACAGAACGAAGAGTTTGATGACGCTGGAGAGATGGATTTAGAGTTCACAAGATATGAGTCATTTGGTAAGACTGTAGACACACCAAACGATGAGTTCGAAGAATCATCTAAAGCATATACCCTAAAGGTTAGATACGAAAAACTAGAAACTGGTTCATTCAAAGTTTACGGTTCATTAGTATAAAAAAAACTAGACATTAAAAGGGACTTTACGTCCCTTTTTTTATGGCTGAAATCGCCTATATAATTGTATATTATGAAACTCTTTGATACCCTTACAAACAAAAATTTTACTGCATTCGCTCAAAAACACTATGACGACCCACAATGTGAGACCATAGAAGACTTTGAGGAAGATTTGCGTAGATTCCGTTACCTTAAACGTCTCTTACACAGATACCATGAAAATGGTGAGATGAGAGAGCGTCTTATGTTAAACCATATCATTACCATATTCAATGTATTTGGATTTGATGCATCAATGAAAATGTTGGAGTTTAAATTGAAGGATGAGAAATATTGGATATCTGTTAAGACAATGTTACTCTACTTGGGGTACATTAATGAGTCGTGGTCACCCGAGATGCCTCTTGACGATGCACTTGTACAGAGGTTACGAGATTTATAAACGCTCCCATAGCTCAGTTGGTAGAGCAACTGATTTGTAATCAGTAGGTCAACCGTTCGAATCGGTTTGGGAGCTCCACTATTTTGAATACATAAATAGAAGTATGGCGAACTTAATAAACACACTTATAGTTTTTAGAATCATTAAAATGTTAACTCAGAAATGGGTGGACACGGATGCATATAAACTTGGTTTGATTACCGGCAAGGGTAAACGAACTGAAAAAGAACCGAAAACATCCGAAGAGAAGAGTGCTTATTCCATGCTACACAAACTTGTCTTCAACTTAAAACGAATCATAGAAAAGGTACCTTTTGGTAAATCTAGATTTGCATCATACGCTGTTGCAATCGCATTACTGAAAGAAGAGACAGGTATCACTGCAGAACAAGCAGAAGAATTGTGTGAGAAGGTTTACAGACACATCAAAGATACAGGTGAATTTGATGTAGACGACCTTCATGAAGCGAATCAAGTTATGACACTTGACGTTGGTAGACACTACCACCTTAGAAGAAACCTAGAAGAACAAAACGGTGTAACCTATCCACAAAAGACCCCTATAACAGTTATCGCAGAACACTCAATAGTGTTTGGTGTTAACATCTATATCGCACAATGTGGAGTAGAACGAATATTGGTAACAGAAGATGACGTTTATTGAGGCAGTAGTAAACGTAGACAGTCTAAAACATACAGGGAAGACTAAGAAACCCAAGATAGAAGAATTGGGTGAATTGTTCGACACTAAAGTTTTGGAGGAGTTATCTTTAAATCCGAATACTGCCAATTCTAGTCCACAAACCATCAAAGAACTCAAACAGATGGTTGGTATGATTCAGAAACTTACAGATGAACAGAAGAAACGTTATCTAAACACAGATGAAGACACTTCATACTACATCAAAGAATACATGTCGAACAATGATTTAGCATATACAGATGATGATATAGAAAAAATCACAGATAGTGCAAGACACATTGGTAGACAATTCAAGAATAAATACATGAGACCGAGACCTTATGTACTTGCAGAGAAACTAGGTATGGAAATGGACTATTTCAATACAGAAACTGCACAATCCCCATCATATCCTTCAAACCATGCTTTACAGGCGAGAGTAGTTGCAAACTACTACTCATCAATCTATCCCCAACATAAATCTGAATTGTTGGCAATGGCAGAAATCTCTGCACTGGGTAGAGTCCATGCTGGTATCCACTATCCTAGTGATAAGATAGCAGGATACCAACTAGCGGATGCATGTATGAAGTATTTTAAATATGATATATTAGAAGATGCGCCCTTGAATGCTACAGGTACTGCAGTTGCAACAGATGTACCAGTGGTAAAGAAGAAAAAGAAATACGAACCTGCCCAACTCTTTGACTTAATCAAAAGAAACTCACAGGTATAACTATGTTGAAACTATTAAATTACTTAGCTCTAATTACATCTATTGTAATCGCTGGAATTGCTGCATACTTCTCAGTCATAGGTATGGCGACAATGTTCGCAGGTGCATATCTAGGAACAGTCGTAATGATGACTGCATTGGAATTTGGTAAACTTGTGACCGCTGCTTATCTTCACCTCGCATGGGAGAAGATGAACTATCTAAAATGGTATTTACTATCTTCAGTTGTGGTACTCATGCTCATAACATCACTTGGTATATTTGGTTATCTATCTAAGGCGAACATTGAAGTGTCACTAGTGGGTGATGGGAACAGTTTAGAACTATCCATACTGGACACTAGAATAGATGCAGAGAAAGGTAAGATAGAAAGATATCAAGATAGAGTTGCAAACTTAGACCTAGTGTTATCTACTGGTAGACCACAAGATAGAAACTATATCAACAGACAACAGAAAGACGAAAGAAACCAAATTGCAGAAGATATAGATACAGCGATCGGCTTGATTACAGAATACACGGAGGACAAACTCCCGATTCAACGGAAACAACTTGAACAGAACTCAAAAATAGGGCCAATCAAGTATGTTGCAGAAGTTATATACGGTCAAGAGGAAAGTGTCAAGTATCTTGACAACGCAGTTAGGTGGGTGATTTTTGCACTTATTTTTGTGTTTGACCCACTTGCAGTGTTACTTTTGGTCACTAGTGTTGCACTTATTGTTGATAAGAAACCTATACCAAAAAGAAAAACCCCATCAGCACAGAAAAAAAAAGTAACCGCAAAACCACAACCAAAAGTAACAAATAAAATTGTACTACAGGTACCAAAAGACAAGGTTTTAGACTTGTCAAAAGATAAATAACAGTGTACACTAATTAGGAGTAACAAATGACAGATTTAAATTTAGGAGAAATGACCAAAGAGGAACGTTTAGAGTTCTATAAAGGTGATGGAAAACCAGTAGCACCCGAAGGGTTCAATGGAAAGGATGCAACAGAAGAGGCGGTGCAATCATACGAAACTTCACTCGCAACTAACGAAAGACAAATTGCATCTTTAGAGGCAGAACTTGAAGTACTTGCGGAAATTGCTAGAAAAGAAGCAGAGAAAGAAGGTAAATTTGCAGTCCAAGAAGACTAGTATTTACTAAATAGATAGTAACATTAATTTAGGAGATTAACATGCCAGAACCATTATCGCCAATCCCAACGATTGACAACCTAGTAGAAAGGAAAGCATGGTTTGAGACAGGAGATGGATTGCCTGTTCAACCCGAAGGTTATGCAGACTTAGCATCAGACGACCCAAAAAAGGTCGCATACGATGGTTCAGTCACAACAAACGCTGCTCAAGTCGCTGAAATTCAAGCACTAATAGACGCCGGATAATTCCCCAAAATCCACTTGAAATAACATACATTTAGTGATATACTGAGTGTATGTTATGGATAGAGCGAAAGTACCTCTCTACAGTTACACCTCATCTTGAGGTTTGTAAATGGAAGGGAGACAGTACATTAAATCACAGATGTCTTTATTGTGGTGATTCCCAAAAGAATCGCTACAAAGCACGAGCATATCATTTTTTAGTCGACCAATCATTCATATATAAGTGTCATAACTGTGGTAAATCCACATCATCAATGACGTTTTTGAAAGACCATTTTCCTGTACAATACAAGGAGTATGTTAAAGAACTTCTACAAGAGAAACATGGTAAGAAGAATGTCAATCAAAGAATGCCATCATCGAATGCATTCAAGTTTAAACCCAAGACTACTGAAAGTCTAAATACAGATACAACAAAAATGACCATTGAGAACTTGAAGTTTATAGCGAAACCAGCGATTGAAAGTAAAGTCGCAAGGGAGTACCTAGACAACAGAAAAATTCCAGTAGAGTCACAAAAAGAGTTGTGGTTTGTTGAATCTGCACAAAGTCTATCGTTCTTGTCAGATAAATATAAAACAAGACCTCTAGGAAATAATCCTAGAATTGTATTGCCATTCATCAAGAATGGGGAACTTGTTGGTGTTAGTGGGAGAGCAATCGATGACTCACCGTTGAGATATCTAACAATGAGATTCCGAGATGATGATTCACTCATCTTCAATATTGATAAAGTGAATATGACTAAAACTATCTATGTTACAGAAGGGCCACTAGACAGTTTATTCCTACCAAACAGTATTGCTGTCGGTGGTAGTGACTTTAAAAAAATCGACAATGCTATAAAAGACAACGCAATAATAATTTATGACAATGAACCACGAAACAAAGAAATTCTAAAGAAAATTGATGAGGTAATCGATGAAGGTTACCGTGTGTGTATTTGGAATGATAAGAGAGTAGAAGGATTGAAAGATATAAACAATATGATAATGAGTGGAATGACAAGCGAAGACATTGTGTCAATTATAGATAACTGTACAACCGAAGGTCTCACTGCAAAACTGAAACTAAAGGAGTACAAGAGAATATGAATGCTATGATAAAAGTATTAAAATCAGATGGTTCGAAATCGGACATCAACCTAGACAAGATTCATCGTATGGTAGAAAAATCATGCAGAGGAATTACAGGTGTATCAGAATCATTGGTTGAAATGAATAGTGGACTCCAGTTCTTTGACGGTATCACCACAAAAGAAATTCAAAAGATTCTAGTGAAAAGTGCAAGTGACTTAATTACACTAGAGAATCCCAATTACCAATTTGTTGCAGCTAGGTTACTACTATTTGCAATTCAAAAACAAGTGTTCAATACCAAGTGGAAAGATTCAGAGATATATCCACCACTGGATGAAATCATACATAGAAATATAGACTTTGGTGTGTATGATGATGCTATCATCAACTCATATTCTACCGAAGAAATCAACAGGATTGATTCTTTCATTAAACATGGAAGAGATACAGACTTTACCTATGCTGGTCTACAACAAATAGTAGACAAGTATTTGGTACAAGATAGGTCAGCAAATTTGGTCTATGAAACCCCACAGTTCATGTATATGTTAATATCCATGACACTGTTCCAAAACTATGATAAAGACAAAAGGTTAGACTATGTCAAAAAATACTACGATGCAATCTCAACATTCAAAATCAACATCCCCACCCCTATCATGGCAGGAGTTAGAACTCCTTTACGACAATTTGCTTCGTGTGTGCTTGTCGACACAGACGACACTCTCGACAGTATCTTCTCAAGTGATATGGCCATTGGAAAATACGTTGCTCAACGTGCCGGAATCGGTATTAACGCAGGAAGAATTAGAGGAATTGGTTCAAGGATTAGAGGAGGCGAAGTCCAGCATACGGGCGTCATCCCATTCCTTAAAAAATTTGAATCAACTGTTAGATGTTGCACCCAAAACGGAGTAAGGGGAGGAAGTGCAACAGTTCATTTCCCTATCTGGCACCAAGAGATACGAGACATTCTTGTACTCAAGAACAACAAGGGTACAGAAGATAACAGAGTCAGAAAGTTAGATTATTCTATTCAGTTATCAGAGTTATTCTATAAGAGATTTTTAAAGAATGACGACATCACATTGTTCTCACCCCATGAAGCTCCTGGGCTCTATGAAGCATTCGGAACACCCGAATTCGATGAACTCTATGAGAAATATGAACGTGCTACATCCGTCAATAAGATTAAGGTGAGTGCAAGGGAACTAATTACTGATTTGCTAAAAGAAAGAGCAGAGACTGGTAGAATCTATATTATGAATATAGACCACTGTAATACACATAGTAGTTTTAAAGACAAAGTTAACATGAGTAACTTATGTCAAGAGATTACACTACCGACAGACCCAATCCAACATATTGATGGTAAGGGTGAAATCGCATTGTGTATACTGAGTGCTATTAATGTGGGAATTGTAAAATCGGACGAAATGGAGAACTTGTGTGACCTCGCAGTGAGAGGACTTGAAGAACTGATAGACCACCAAGAGTATCCAGTAGAAGCAGCTCGAGCATCTACTATCGCCCGTAGGTCATTGGGGATTGGTTATATTGGACTTGCACACTTCCTTGCGAAGAACAAAGTCAAGTATGGCGACCCCGATGCACTTAAATTAGTACACGAACTTACAGAGTCATTCCAATACTATTTACTCAAAGCATCCAACACTATTGCAAAAGAGAAAGGTGCTTGTTTAGGTTTTGGTGGGACAAAGTATTCAGATGGTATTCTACCCATCGACACTTACAAAAAGGAAGTTGATGAATTGACACCAAATGTGTTAAACCATGATTGGGAAACATTGAGGGGTGACATCAAAGAATATGGTCTTAGACACTCTACACTAACTGCACAGATGCCAAGTGAATCATCAAGTGTTGTATCAAATGCAACAAATGGTGTAGAACCACCTAGAGATTATCTGAGTGTTAAGAAGAGTAAAAAGGGTACATTGAAACAAGTGGTACCACAATACACACACTTAAAGAATTCTTATACATTACTATGGGATATGCCAGATAACACTGGATATATAAATATCGTAGCAGTGATGCAGAAATTCTTTGACCAAGGTATTAGTGGTAACTGGTCATACAACCCCGAGAACTACCCTAACAATGAAGTTCCTGTATCAGTAATGGCGAGGGATTTTCTAACCACATACAAGTATGGTTGGAAGACATCCTATTACCAAAACACTATGGATGGTAAGACTGAAGACGTTGTCACAGACGAACCATTGCAACAAACAAATTATGAGGGAGATGATGAAGACTGCGAAGCATGTGCGATATAGAAGTAATCGTCAATATGTGTCTGATGAAGATAAGACAGTAAGAATTAGGTCACTTGAACATGAAAGTGATGGAAAATACGTTTTTGGTCACACCAATGAAGAGACCATGTCATTCATTGAGAATAGATATCTGATTCTTAGAGATTTTATACCACAAGATATCATTGATATGACAATGGACACGTGGAAGACTATCGAAGGACAAGAAGACTCAGTACTCAAAAGAGAAGGCGACATCATATTTGAGTCACCTACAACATCACTGGGTAAGTCAGTTGCTGCTTACTCATTTCCGCCTGCAGTAGCATTGCATAGATGGTTATGGGAGAACCTAAAACCAGTATTAGATTTCGATTTAAAAGAAACTTATGCATACAGTAGAAAGTATGAACGAGGTGCATATCTAAAATCACACATGGATAGACCATCATGTGAGATTAGTGCTACTCTTTGTTTGGACTATTCATCCGATGATGGGACACCATGGTCAATATGGATTCAGAATGATAAGAACTATCTTGGAGAGGAGATGGGTCATGAAGAGATGTTTGAGTTAACACAAGCACCACGTCATAAAGACAGGACTGGTACAAAGGTTATACTACATCCAGGCGATGTCATGTTATATCAAGGGCCAAATTGTCCTCATTGGAGAGATTATTTTGTAGGAGAATACTCATACCACATGTTTTTACATTTTATAAGACATCCAGGCCCAATTGATGAAATACCAAATTCTACAGAAGAGATTGCGCCTCGTCAATATTGTGCTTCACATAACAATCTTCAATGGGATGGAAGAGAAGATAGATACGGTGGTGAGGGTGATAATAAAGACAACCTAGCATTCGAAAGAGCAAACAAAGCATGGCACAATGCATCACCCGAAGAAAGAGTGTTATGGTCGAATCGGTATGATTACGTGAGAGCAGAAGAGAAGGAAAGGAACAGGAAAAAATGACAGTATTTAACAAGAACAACATAGACTTTACCAAAGAGAAATTATTCTTTGGTGAACCACTAAACACACAAAGATTTGATGAGTTCAAATATCCCATATTTGATAAACTCACACAGACACAACTAGGATTCTTTTGGAGACCCGAAGAGGTATCACTACAGAAAGATAGGAGTGATTACAATTCACTGAATGATGCACAGAAGCACATCTTCACATCCAATCTAAGATACCAAACACTATTGGATAGTGTACAAGGACGTGCTCCATCAATTGCATTCCTACCATTTGTGTCATTACCCGAGTTAGAGTCTTGTATCATTACATGGGACTTTATGGAGACCATACATTCACGTTCCTACACTCATATTATAAAGAATGTTTATAGTAACCCAAGTGATATCTTTGACACTATCTTAGATGAACCTGCTATTGTTGCACGTGCTGAGTCAGTAACTAAGAAATACGATGAGTTTATTGAATTGGGTAGACGTAGACTACTAGGTCTTAAAGTAGATGATTACGATTTATATAAGGCACTATACCTTGCACTTATAAGTGTAAACATTCTAGAAGGGATTAGATTCTTTGTATCATTTGCATGTTCATTTGCATTCGGTGAGTTGAAACTCATGGAAGGAAGTGCAAAGATTATATCTCTAATCGCAAGAGATGAATCACAACATCTTGCAGTGTCGCAACACATACTCAAAGCATATAAGAATCAAGAGAATGATAAACTTATGATTCAAGTGATGAAGGATTGTGAATCTGAAGTGTACACTATGTATGAGGATGCAGTCGCACAAGAGAAAGACTGGGCAGATTTCCTATTCCAACATGGGTCAATGATTGGTTTGAGTACTCAATTGTTAGGAAACTATGTTGAATTTACTGCTAATAAGAGATTACGTGCAATTGGACTGAACCCTATATATGATATCAGTTCAACGAACAATCCACTACCATGGACATCACATTGGTTCAACAGTAGAGGATTGCAGAATGCACCACAAGAGACAGAAATAGAGTCGTATGTCATCGGTGGTATTACACAAGATGTAGACGACTCAACTTTTGAGGACTTTAAACTATGATTGAAATATTTGGAAAAACACAATGTCCATTTTGTGATAAAGCAAAGTCTTTATGTGAAAAGGAAGGACTAGAATACACTTACAAACAGTTGGGTACTGATTTCACTAGAGAAGAACTCTTTGAAGAGTTTCCAACTGCACGAACATTCCCACAAATCAGAGTGGATGGTGATGCAATAGGTGGGTATGACCAACTTGCAGAATATGTAAAACACGGAAACGTTTGGGAAGACTAATGGGACAAGCAAACGAGTACTACCTATATCTACCCAAACCAAGTGACCAAGATGTCATATGTGAGAGGTGGAAACACCTCTTTGGGATGATTGATAGGGAGTATCAAACTGTACGTGTGTACACTGCTGGACTCGAATTTCATACAGATGAAGCGAAACACAAACTACCATATGCTGTCTATAATGACAAAAAGATGTCATTTGAGTCTCTTTATGAGAAAATTATGGTGAAAAGTGAGAAAGATAATACAGGATGGAGACCAAATTATGACAATTAACCTTGACAATGGCCACAACTTTTTAGTATCATGTAACAGTTGTAAGAGTGAATTCGAATGCTTTTATGATATGGATGAGAACCACTATACTATAGCACATTGTGTGTTCTGTGGTTCCGAGATAAGTGAAGATGAGGTTGAAAGAATTGATGACGAAGATATGGTTTGACAATATAGACGTGACCTTTAAAGGTCAAATTGCAGAGAAGAAACGAATCTCTAAATTTGCCCGTTCCACAATACATTACTTTATGCCACGTCTCAGACGTGAAGTTGAAATCCAAATATCATTTACTAAATCTATACCCGATGCACTAGGATATTGTCTTGGTGATAAAAACTTCATTGATATAGAAATCAGTAAAACCAACCCAATGACTGGAAAACCACAATCAATGTCACAGATGATGATGACACTTGCACATGAACTAGTCCATGCTAAACAGTTCTTACGTGGTGATTTAACACCATCTTTGGTGAACTACAAAGGTAAGAAATACAAGTTTACACCCTATTCCCGTCAACCTTGGGAACGTGAAGCATACAAGAAAGAAGATATGATATATGACCTGTTTTGGTTAAAATAGACTTGACAATGGCCATATAAATCGAGTATACTATACGTATGGAAAATAGAAAAGTAAAGAGAATCTTCATCGACATGGATGGAGTACTAGCGGATTTCAACACTGGAGTTGAAATATTGACAGGGAGAGAATTCCCTAACACCGACCAAGGTCATAACGATTATGACGAAAGGAAGGAAGAGTTAACGAACAAGAGATTGTTCAGAATGTTACCACCTATGCCAGATATGTATGATTTGATAGGATATGTAAGACACACTGGATTGCCATGGGAAATCCTAACTGCAGCTGGTGTCGTCAACAGAGAGTTGGTAGTGTTCGATAAGAACGAATGGATTAAGGAACATGTGAGTCCTACAGTGGTAGTCACTTGCACTATGAGTGGTAGTCAGAAAGGTATGTTTGCAATCAAAGGAAGTGTCCTTATTGATGACAGAAAACAGAACCTTGATGCATGGGAAGCACACGGTGGTATCGGTATTCTACACACGAGTGCAGAAGACACCATCAACCAACTAAAAGAACTTAGAAAAACCGACTAGTTTCTAAGTCACTAAATATAAGAACAACCCAGCGGAGATTCCAAAGGGTTGTTTCTTATATCTTATATTATGGAAAGGTCAATTATGTGGGAAAAATTTAAACTATGGGTGAAGATGATTCTTTCGCCCCTCTATGAAATCACCGTATATCGACAGTCAGAACAGACTGGTCAGATGTACAAATCACAATACGTTGCACGTAAAATCTTCGTGCAGAAAGAAAAACATCTTAAGTTTAGAGACTTCGATACTAAAAAGACAGTAGAGATACGGTCAGCGGGCGGACTCGACTATAAGATAGAGGAGAAATGATATGAATCAATTTTTCATTGGTATCATTATCGTACTCAGTCTCGGTGGTTATTATCTATATCAACAGAATGAAGTCTTGGTAAAGAATAACGCTGCTCTTGAGGTTGCGGTAAAGGAACAACAAGATGCGATTGCATCAATTAAGGAGAACTTCGAAAGACAATCACAAGCACTATCGAATCTCACTAGACAAAACGCACAGATTGAGGCGGATAAGGCACAATACCTTTCAATCTTAAGTAAACATAACTTCGAAAAACTATCCGTTGCAAAGCCAGGGTTGATGGAACTAAGATTCAACAAAGGTACCGAAGAAGTAATTAGGGGGATAGAAGATGATTCACAAGCAATTAGTAATCTTGAGTCTACTAGTTCTAACGACTAGTTGTTCATTACTTCCACAGAGGGAAGTGCAAATAGTATCTAAACCTGTAGAGATAGATATTATACAACCAACACTACCAAGACCACTTGAACTTGGAGTTCCTAAATGGTACGTAGTGTCAGAAGCACGTATAACAAATCCATGTAAAGGAACATTATCATTTGAACCTAAGAGATTCAATGACGAAGGTGTAGAACAACTTAAAAGACCAAAGACATGTGATTTACTCGAAAGAGAGAATCCCGATTGGCCAGTAGGATACACATACTTAGATAGGTTCTTGGATGAGATGAAAGCACAGAACAGTGGTGATGTGGTTTTTGTTGCATCTACAGTAGGTGATTACAAAGTCATGATACAGAACAATCAAGAGATTAAGAGATACATCAAACAACTCGGTGAAGTGATTGTAGTGTATCGTAATGTAACCATGAAAGATGGTTCACAGGGAGTAGTAGCAGAGGTGCAATCTAAGTGACCCATCAACCCCAAAAGGCATCAATCTTCCCAGTCTTTCCAGTTTACATGTTGCATGGAGAATTGGAAGCAAATCATCACGAGGTAGCAGAATCGTGTAGAAGAGCAGTCGCTAAGGTCAAGAGAAGACGTAAGGGGAATACTGCAATGGATTACACCACATACTTTGATGGTGATATCCGTGAAGAAATGCAAAAAGAGTCGTGGTTTATAGACATGACAAACAAACTTAAAGACACCTACATTGATTATATAAATGCCACATACGGATGTAGAGTGGCACATTTGACAAGACATGATATACATTTCTTCTGTTGGGTCAACGTCTACAATAAAGCACATCACCATGAAATGCATAACCATGTCAATTCATATGTGAGTGGTACTTACTATGTTAAGACGGATAGTGACTCACAACCAATCAAATTTGTATCACCAAATGCAATGATGGATTTTGGGTTACAAACAGTTGCTAATCCACATCCACCAAAAAATTACATGCCACAAAACACGTGTATTCTTGGGAGTGGGATGCATGAATCTGAACTTATGTTTCACCCACAATGTGGTGAGTTTTTGATGTGGCCCTCAGCAATGTTCCACTCAGTACCACCCATCACAGATTTAAATGAATTACCCGATAACTATGAGAGAATTTCTATCTCATTTAATTTAGACCACGCTAGAGAGAATTTGGAATGCAAGGAACTTGGTGACCAATTTCACTATGGCACAGTACATAAGGAGGAAGACCCATGGGACAACCGTTCTCAATAGACAAGATGTTTCGTCCATCACCACAATGGAACGTTCAATACGATAAACAAAACCAAGTCATCACGATTGATGATTTTTACGAAGACCCCGATACAATCTATGATTGGTTGACAAATGCGGACTATCCTCTATGGAAATACAGTGAAGAGATAGAAACACTTAATGGTAAAGTGTACAATGATTGTAGAAACACACTAGCAATCTCACATCCAACAAGAATGTGGGAGATGAACATAGAAAGACTCAGTCAAATATGTGGTAATGTATGGTGGAAAAAAGGATACGAAACTGCACAAGCATTCGAATGGAATATATTTCAAACCATTGAGTGTTTTGATAATAAGATGCAACACTATCCACACGTTGATTCGCCATTGACTCAATCAGATGAATCATCTACCATCAATGTGTTATGGTATATGGACAAAGAAGAAAGTGGTGGGACTGCAATATACAATGGTGAGTGGATTACTAACGATGAGAGACACAGTCTCCTATTCCCAGTAGAAGACCAATTTGAGGTATCACACTTGATTCCTGCTAAGTTCAATAGATGTGTCATGTTCCCTGGCAATAGATTGCATGGAGCATGGATTGATGACTACACTAAATACAGTGGAGATAAATGGAGAATGAGTCAAGTACAATTTCTTCTACCACGTAATAGTAACAGATAATTTAAAGGTAAAGAAAATGTCAAAAGAATTTGTAGAAGCACAAAATTTAAACTCTTCATTCCTATACATAGGACATGGAGTTATCGACCCCGATATATGTGAGGAGTTCATCAAGATGTGGGAACTTGCAGAGTACACAGAAATCACACATCCAAATGAAAAGAACCCTAACGTAGTCGAATGTGTTAATGAGGAAGAGAACGATAGACTGAAGTATGTTGACCATATGAACAGGGATATCTATTCTATCGGTGAGAGCAATCCACACTTCGAAATGATTGAGGAAGTGATTAGACCATTACTACCACTTACACATGATTTAGATGAAATCACATATATGAGTATTATTGGTTACCCTGCTAATACTGCTATGCCGATGCATCAAGACGATGCAGATAGTGCTGATACAGCAACACTCGTAGTACCATTGAATGACAATTTTAGAGGTGGTGATTTCGTAATTGATGACCACCAAATCAAACCATATACTGGTAGTATGATTGTGTTCAATAATTGTGTGAATAGATTCCATGGTGTTAACCCTGTAATCATGGGTGAGAGATTCTCATTATGTGTATGGTTCACCAATCCCGAACAAGAAGCAGAACACGGTGGAACAGAAATGCCAACAGGATATGTCAGTATGGATGAAGATTCCGATAGACTGCCTGAGACAAATGCAGACCGTATTGCTCGATTAGAGGAAGAATCTACAGAACAAGAGGGTAGAAAGAAGTTTAATAGCGTCATTATAAATGACTAACACGTATCCATGTAGTGTGTGCGGAGTATCCATCAATCATGAGGATATAAAGTATCACACTATGGACACTAGACATGTGTTTTGCGGTGCAGAATGCAGTCTAAAATATCATGAGGAGAAAAGGAATGCCACCAGTTAAATTCGGCAAATCACAAACCATCAAAGATAGGAATACAGGTAAATCTACCATCAAACACGAGTACATGAAAAATCAGAGTACTTCAGACTTGATTGAGAAATACAACAATTCCAACACAACAGGAAGACTCAAAAATAAGATAAAGAATGAGTTAGTCCGTAGAATGGGAAGGGGCGGTAAGAAGATTGAATTCGTCCCCAAACCTGTTGCACTTTGATATCGAAGGAACAACTCAAACATTATAACAAATGGGGGTGGGTACATCTACCCTCTGTTATACCCTCTGATTTGCTGTCTCTCGCACGTAAGGAAGGACTCGCACTCAGACAATGGATGCTGGACAATAACATGAAAGGAAAACCATGTTATTATGGGCCAGAGGTACACTGGGACGGAATAGCATGTGCTATGATGTACGAACAGAAACTAGAGAAATGTTACAAGGCACCTTTTATGAGAGAGATTGCAATCACACTACTAGGAACAGATTTACCACATCTGTTCAATGACCAAATGGTCTATAAGATGGGTAAGGGAATCGATGATGATTTCTCATTTGAACCCCATTACGATAATCAATATGGGAGTAATGCTAATAACGCAATACATACTGTAAACTGTTCATGGATATTAGATGACATGAACTTTAGAAACGGTGGACTTCAAGTCAAAGACACTAAACTGAATTATCAGTTTAATGCTGGAGACATTGTCGCCATCAAAGGTGATACATATCACGAGAGTACACCAAACATGACAGATGAACCAAGAGGTCTATATGCATGTGTGTACACCGAAAAACCCATGAAGATGGATGCATTCTATAATGGGATTTTCGACAAGGGGCTATAGCTCAGTAGGGAGAGCGACTGGTTTGCAACCAGTAGGTCGTGGGTTCGATTCCCTCTAGCTCCACCACGTTTGGAATAGGAAGAGTACAATGTTGTACGTAGATTATATGTTTGAAGTGAATGAGAATGGTATATGTTTCACCGACAAACATAAGGATGAAATGTTAACCACGGAACAAACAAAACTGGTGGAAGGTGAAACACTCACTGTTCAGTTGGATGAGTTTGGACGTATATGCTTAGTGAGGCAACATGTTAAAGGAAATGAAGGAAACTTTTACAGTAAATAAAATCTACCAATCGAGATGGGTGTGGTATCACACCATATTAGCTGCAGAGATATTCCTAACCAACATATTATTGATTGCGATATTGGTCAAACTATAATCGCCTATATAATAACTGTTACAATATTGTAACATAACTGAAACACTTAAGACACAAGACTAAGTACCTATATGGGAAGTGCAGATGTCGGATAGTTTCAAACATAACAGGAGACGAAAATGCATTATTACGCATCATGGTCTGCCTCGTATCTTAGGACACAAGCAGACAAATTTAATGATTTTATGAAATGCGGTAGACTCAGTAGAGTTATCAACAATTCATTCAAATAACCACTTGACGGTTGTCCCATATCCATTGTATAATAATATAAGGAATATGGGACTACCTATATAAAAGAACGAAATATATTATTTTTTACAGGAGAAATACATAATGGCAATTCAAATTATCACCTCGAAAATTGGTGATTCTTGCACAACTGAGGACATCAATAGATTGCACCTCGAAATGTCACGTAAGAGAATCTTTACGATGACCGCACCAAACCAAATCATCAACCTTCATTGTCTTACGGACGATGCTACGGGTTTACATGAAGATATCAAAGTAATCGATTACGTAGAGAATGAGTCCATCACGGATGTTCGATTCAATATGTTACAATTCATGGATACCACTAACGGATTTGATGCACATGATAAAATCGTTTTATGGGATGCAATGTTACATCCACTTGACTTATGTCAGACTAGGGTAATTGCTGGATTCCCACCTGCTGGTGACCATAGAGAAGCACTAGACTTCATCCCCGATATGGACTTGGAACTTGGTATGAGAATCAAGAACGAGATGCTTCCGTTTTTACAACTTGTGACCAAGTGGTGGAATACAGAAGAATTAGGATATGAGGACTGGTACGTATCATTCAATGGTAGTGACTGTTCGCATCTTTGTCGTGCATTTGAAGAAGACCCAGTAGCAGCACAATCCACATCATTCGCAGAGTTCCTATCAACAAACTTCAAAGGAGTATTGTTACCAACAGAACCAGGCGCATTCTCACCTTATTACGTAGGGAATAAAGAAAAGACCGATGAGTTAAATACTCAGTGGGAAACCAATGTAAGACCATACTTCCCCGATGCATGGACAGGACATGGTGGTGAAGAAGAAGCACCATTCCTCGAATGGAATCATGAGTATAGGGATGTAACAAAACAGGTCAAATTCTTATATCTCGACAATACAGAGAACAAAATGAATCCAAAAGATGACTGGTATCTTTTGTTGTGGTTCCTGTAAACTACACTAATACATCACACGATGTCGTGCAAGGGTTCCTCTCTATAGAGGAATCCGAACACATTGCTAGGGTATTGAAACGTTCAGAAAGAGACGTACTCAGACTACCCAATCCCGAATGGAACGATTCCAACTACCCACCTCTAACAAAACAACACGTAGTCTATAATTGGTTAACCCATCCCGACATCCGTCCGTTGAATATACCACAACGACTGCTCGGTCTTGACCTATTCAAAGATATCAACAATCTCACACTTCAATGTTGGGGTAACATATTACGACAGGGTGAACACATCACTCCACACCAACATCACGAAGAAGACAAAGAACCCCTATCCGACTTCCACAAAGATACCACACCACAGGAACGAGCCAAAACGCAACTCGTCCCAATGGTCGCAACCAACATATTCCTAGACGGAGTAGAACCCTCATACACACATTACGAAGATACAAAACAAACGTTAAACATTAAGGGAGACTTACACATAGTAGGTGCATACCACAGACACGAAGTCAAGACGAATGTATACCGTACACCACGCTACTCGCTGGCCATGGATATCTATTTCAGAGATTACACCAAAGGATGGGATACGATAGAGAAAGGATTCGGTAACACTAAGAGGTTTGTTGACGTTTCCCGAAGTAACGTCTAATCGTAAAGACTCGCATATACGCTACTATTGTCATGAACGCAGTAATGGTAGTACCGATAGTAAACGCAGAAGTCATCCCAAGAATTTCAATACAGATAAACAATCCGATTAGATTCAGAGGATAGTTAATGAGCAGTCCAGTAAAGACTGTAGTAAAGGTTTCTTTGTGATATCTTCGAGTTTCTTTGTTCATACCTTAGTATAACACGCTGAGATGCCTTTGTATAGGGGGTTTCGAATATAATGTCTGAGAGCGAAATGGGAGGATGAATATAATGTGTGTAGTAGTGTGCAGAAGTGTGTAATTATATTCGTATTTGAGATGGATGGGAGAATGTGGAATAAAGTGGGTTTTGGTGGTGCTGTTCGGGGATACAAAACCTATTTTTAGCGGAGAGTCAAGCACGAGAGCATGTTGACAGCACCTCAGAAACGTGATAAGGCAAGGCCATAGGGGTTGACAATGCCCCTCACTTTCTTATATAATGGTTACATAAACTAAGGAGATACATGCATGATTCAGTACATAGACATCAATGACTACGTAGGTTCTATCCCCCACTTACATGAGATGGTGGAATTCGAGAAGGGCAGTGACCCTATCAATGACGGTATTGTCCTCTATGGGTTTGATGAGATAGGATTGGGTGGATTCAAAGACCCTCAACACGCAATGGTTCCCTTCTTTATGTGTTTATAAAGGTAGTCGCTGGGAAACCCTTATGGGCAAGGCGTCTCAGAGGCGCCATAAAACTTGACAATGGCCATCACTTTTTTGTATAATGGCTACATGATAAAGAAACTAAGAACTACTGGTCTGCTCGATGCGGACTTCCTTCAACCCCTACTGTGTCTTGCAGTAATGATAATCCTAGGAGAAGTGTTATGATAAAGAAAGATGGTCACGGACTCATCGGTACTCACATCGCAACAGGTATGGGAGTGGAGATTAATCTAACCAAACAGGAGATGCTTCTTGCATGTGCGAAGGTTGAGATTAATGAGTCGTGGGAGAAAGCCATGGACATGGTCAAAGCACGTCTCGGTATCGAAGTCATCGGTCAGATAGAAATTGAACAAATAGTCATAAATGGGGTTGCAAAGACCTTCCATTGATGGTATAATTACTGTGTAACAGGGAAAAAAGAAGTTAATCTGAGAGTTATTCTTTTATTATGTACCTATGTGAAGTCTCAGAGGGTCATGTCCGAACATGCATAGCGGGATGAGAAGACCGCTGCTCTACAACGCAATAGCTGTAGGGCTCTCAGAGCGCCTTAAGTGGCGATAGGAGAAGTACATTCTGTGACTCTCTGAACCCCTGAGTTGCTCTCTAAGCGATTGCGTGTGTAGGGGACTATGAAACGCCTTAGTGGCGCTCACAGACTAACGCAAAACAGTGCTGTGGGACTCCTAGAGAGATTCGAAGTCGGGTCATGCGCCCCACTAGATTTACTTTAAGGGTTTTCTAACACTTCAGAGAAAAAAATTCTCTGGCCAAAAATAAAGACTGGGAGGTTTTTCATGAAAATTACTGGAACACACATTGCAATATTCGTTATTCTTACCTACTTCGGATTACAATCTACACTCGTAGAAGCAAATGACCAACTCAGACCCGATGATAATAGGTTTGGAGACGTAAGAATACAGGAGAATGTCTATCAAGGTACTGTTGTATCTGTATATTCTGTTAAGATTAAGAAGGATGAAGAGGGTTACTCTCTTTATGGTGGTCTCCTAGGCGGTTATCTAGCACGTGAGAGTATGAAAGGTAAGGGTGAGTCAGAGGAAGTCCTTGGTACACTCGCAGGCGGACTCGTAGGGTCTAAGATTGGACGTGAGGTAAATAAATCTCGCAACACCGTGGATGGTATACAGTTAATCATTGATGTGCCAGGCGTAGGTGTCAAGTCTATTATACAACAAAAGACTTCTGCATTTAATTTTAGTAGTGGTGATTCAGTTTATCTAGTCGGCACTCGAAATAATCTACGTGTATTGAAAAAAAACCCCTAGACGTAGTAGGGTATACCATGTATAATGGTATTATATTAACCGAAACTGGTTTTATTGTACTGGTGATAACTAAAGCACCGTTTTAATAAATCAGATTCAAACTTAGGAGACGTATATGTCTTATATTAGTACAAGTGATGGTCTCGATACTTTAAAATCGACCTTGGAATCCTTAAACCAATCAAAAGAGGGGAGTGCCTTTTCCGAGAAAGGCGAAATAGAGGTTTCGTTTGGTAATACCTACGTCAGTTCTCTGTTTGTTTTAGGTAACCGTTCCTATCAAAGGGAAAAGGTTGCATCTATACCTTTTAAACAGGGTATACTTCAGACTGTTTTGGAGAATGCCTTTAAGAGGATTCCTCAAATACACATTCTAGTCAAGTTTGATGAGGATGGTAAGGTCACATCACTTGAGTTGATGGATGGCCAACAGCGTTTCTCCAGTCTACTCGACTTTGTCAACAATGAATTTCCACTCGCACCGTCTTTGACCGTTCGTGGTGTGAGATTAGGTGGTCTATACTTTAATCAGTTAGACGTTGACACACAACAGTTTATATTAAACCACTCAGTTGACGCTGTGTGGTATATGAATCTTAATTCTGCAGAAATCTCAGATATGTTTGTTGATGTGTTGAACAATACGAACGATATGAAACCACAAGAGAAGCGTAATGCATACCTAGGTGAGTTCCCCGAATACGTAAGGGATACCTCTAGGACTACGCCTAAGGGGTTACCACAGACGTTCAAGTTCAATCCTTTGTTCGAACGTGTCATTGACTCTAAAGGTAAGGAGACGTTGAAACACTTCTCTAAGAACTTTAAACTCAATGCAAGAATGGAAGTAGACCAGTGGGTCTCGCAACTTGCATACCTATCTTACTCTGCCCATGACTGGACGGATGGTATCTCGCAACAAGGACACTCTAAGTGGGTCAAAGAAATGACCACTGGTACAGGTGCATACGCAGAGTCGTTCACCGATAAGAAGTTTATGGACAAGTTATTGTCTGTGACTAAGGAACTGGTACAGAGTGTACCTAGTGCAAAGAGAAATCGTTTGACACCTGCTTTCACTCACATACTTGCGTTGTATTATATGAACCTCACAGGGAGATTAAATTCAAAGGCAAGTGTTACCAAATCCGTCTTTGCAAATAAGTTTATTAGTGTGTTGGAAGAATGGAATGACAAGGACAAGGCACTCTTCAGAGACGAGTCTACCTATAACGGTAATCCTATGCCGCCTGCACTTGAACTCTTTGGTGGTTACAACAAGAATGCAATCATGACGATTAAATCTATTCTTGATAAGTACGACCCACTTGAGTATGGTGTGACCTTTACAGACGATGCATCCTTTCCAAAGGAGTGGATAATCAAGAAACTAGAGGAACAGGGTGGGACTGATTATTACACTGGTCTGCCTTTAGACATAGATAATGCAGAGGGTGACCACTATATTGCAAAGTCAGCAGGAGGTAAGACTGAATACTCTAACCTCGTAGTGTGTTCCCGAAGTGTGAACAGACAAAAATCAAACATGAGTGCAAAAGCATTCATCGAATATTGTGAACAATTTAAACTGGAGAAGTAATTATGGAAGTTATGACCTACACCAAAAAAGCAACACTCGAACGTCTTGAACGACAATCCGCTAATGAGACACTTGAAAAACTTGTCAATCGAATTAAAAACTGGCACTACGATAGGAATCTTATTGATGGTGCTACGGATAAAGACCAGTTAGCAAAACTCATTCAAGAGATGGGTGAACTAAGTGATAATATTTGTAAAGGTAAGGACGTTGCAGATGACATTGGTGACATCATGGTAGTGTTAATTAATATTGCCGAACGTAATGGTTTATCGTTACGTCATTGTCTTGAAGTTGCATACTCTGATATTAAAGACCGTAAAGGTAAAATGGTTGATGGTGTTTTTGTAAAAGAGTCAGATGCAGAATAGTAATTTAATAAGTCAACGTTGGAATCCGCCTGCTGATTGGATTAGTGAGGCGGGTTTAAACACCCACTGGTTTGGGTTAATTGATTTAATTACTGCACTCAAACATCAAGGTGTAAAGAATGCATCTATGATTGAGATAGGAACTAATCGTGGTGAGAGTACAGCACTCTTTGCCATGAGTGGTTTATTTAAACAGATAACAACAATCGATATTGCATTTAAAGAACCTGCATACGATACAACTATTTTTAATAATATTAAATACTTAAGAGGCGACAGTAAAACCGTACATAGTATTTTTTATAATAATTCAATAGATTTTATTTATATTGATGGTGACCATTCTTATGAAGGTGTTAAAGCAGATATAAATAATTACTTTAACAAACTTAAAACAGATACTACATCTTTTATTGGTGGTCATGATTATACAAATGAATGGCCTGGCGTTGTCTCCGCTATTGACGAGGCGTTTCCCGAAAAGACGAAGCAGAAATTTAGTGACGGTTCTTTTCTTATTAAAATATAACTAGGAGAATATTATGAAATTTAATATACCAAACCCTAACGTTGTATCGATTGGAGGTTCACAAAATGAAGAACCGCAAACGACACAATATCAAGAACCCAAGATTGTTAATGAAGTTGAGTCAACTCGACAAATGGCAGAAGAACAGAGACCGCCTGAACCACCCGCCAGAGTTAGAGATATCGAAATCATTAATAACGTTTTTTCGCCAGAGTGGTGTGATGAACTTGTTTCGTACATGGAGAAGCATCCATCAATCGGACAAGGAAGTGTCGGATACCAACAAGGACAAGAAGAACGAGGTCAAATCAACGAAGAAATAAGAAACTGTACAACTGCTTGGATGGAAGTGACATGTGAATATTCTAATCAAATGTTTAATGAAGTGTTACACCAAATGAAAATGACAAACATGTATACCTTTGGATTTGATTTGGAAAACATTGAAGTTCCACAGTACACTCGTTACGATTATGTTAGTGGCGGTGCTGACCAACACTATAACTGGCACATTGATTCATACCTAGGTGGTATGGGTACACGTCATGACCGCAAACTCAGTGCAAGTATTCAGTTAACAGACCCTAGTAAATATGAAGGTGGGGACTTGTTAGTTGGTGATGATGCTCGTATGGCAGAAGACCCACTCATGGCAGAGGCAATGAGACAACAGGGAACAGTAATATTCTTCCCATCATTCCTTAGACATTGTGTTACACCTGTTACTAGAGGTTCACGTAGTTCACTAGTAGTATGGGGTGTTGGCCCAGACTGGAGATAAGACGATGGTTGAATTCAACGAAGAAGAACTTCAGAATTCAAAACGAATATTTAAAAGTGCAACCCCTAAGTATACTTTTGATTGGTATGTGAAGTGGGTTGCATCTGCTTTTGTTTTAGTTGCAATGAGTATGCGAGGCATACCCGAATTACAAATGTATGATTTGAGTCTTTCCATTGTTGGTATTTTTCTATGGTTAATAGTTTCAGTGCTTTGGAAAGATAGGGCATTGATTTTATTAAATGGAGTGGGCCTTTTGTTCCTTATAAATAATCTAACAAGAGCAATGCTAGGAGTTTGATTATGGAACTATTGACAACTATCTTTACACTACCATGGACAATTATATCTGTGTTAGTCAATCTCTTTGTATGGTCATCCATCGTAGTACTCGCTGGTAGACATATCGAAGAATATTTTAAGGAGAAATAAAAATGGGAACAGAATTAATACTTGTACACATAGTGTTTATTGCATCATGTGTGTTCTTCAGTTACAAAAGTGGCGAACACAGTGGTAGACAGAAAATGTTACAAGACCTACTTGACTCAGAAGTTTTAACAATTGAAAGTTTAGAAGCACTCTACGGAAGTGACCTAGACAAATAACAACAGGATTAATAATGAAAAAAATACTTGGAATTAATATTTCACACGATGCCGCCATTGGTACCGTGGAAGGGACTAAGGTAACTGGTTCGTTTGACGAGGCAAGATACCGCAGAGATAAGTACTGGTGTCCCGATTTCGACCCCGACAATGATGAGACGTGTCTGTTCGACAGCATAGATGTTCGTGCTGGAGATGTCCATGACTGGGATGAAATTATATTCGCCTCTTTTGATAGACGAAATTGTGCTGTTACAATCACCCCCGATACAAAACACCCTTCCAACAAACACTCTATTCAATTAGATAGATTGAAGACAAGAGAATTTTTGCAAGACTTACAAGCGTCTCCATTAGGTGTATCACGTCTAGAAGAGTTGCAAGAGAAGTGGGGTAAAAAAGCAATTGACTTTAGACATGAAAACGAAAATGCAGATGATGATGTCATCGACCAAATTCGTAAACATCAAATTGATAATCGTGCTTGTTACTTTGTAAGAGAACATCATCACCTGTATCATGCATATAATGGATATGCTCTATCACCTTTCTTTGACAAAGGTAAAGGTGCTATCACTATAGTGTGGGATGGCGGTGGTGGTCAACCATTGTATAATGAATATCCAGGCTATCAAGAAATTGAATCAATTTATTATAGTGACCCATCAAGAATGGGGGAACTTAAATGGCAGAAATTATCTAACATTAGAATGATGGATGATTTGCAAACACAGTATTTCCCGAACGAGATGTCGCAGTCTACTTGGACTATAGAAGATAAGACAATCAACAAGAAGGACGATAATTTTAATTCATCTCCAGTAGAGTATGTTCTCACATCTAAACCATCTAGTGGTATGAACTTTAGTAATATTAGTTCCGCTCTTGGAACAGATGAAGAAGGACGTGCTGCTGGTAAAGTTATGGGTATGGCATCGTACTCACCAGTAGATGCTACGTTTAACGTACACAACAAATATTCAGTTGCACAACTAGTTGAACGAACTTCGTTTGAGGAGTCATGTAAACTAATTGACAAAGCAATAGAGATGTTCCCGAAGTGTAAGAACATAGTGTTGAGTGGTGGGTATTCTTTGAACTGTACAAACAATTACAAGTACTTAGAAAAGTATCCCGACCATCAATTCTTTGTTGACCCTATCCCACATGATGGTGGTACAGCAACAGGTGCTGCTCTTTGGTTAGAAGAACACTTGAGGCACGAACAGTTAGGATTAGTAACAAATGGTGGATTGGGCGATACAACTGCCGATTTAGAAACAGTAATAGAGGATTAATTATGAAGACAGCAATTATTAGAGATTTAGATGAGGTCATCGACCTTATAGTCGGCAAGGCACAAATTGTCGCCATCTTCCAAGGTGAATCAGAATGGGGCCCACGTGCTCTAGGCAACAGGTCTATTATGTTTGACCCTAGACATCCCGAAGCAAAACAAATCGTCAACAACGTCAAGAGGCGTGAGTACTATCGACCTTTCGCTGGAAGCATCATGTTAGAACATGCTGAAGAGTATTTTGAAATGCTACAGTTAAAAGAATCCCCATGGATGTCATTCGCTATCAAAGCAAAAGACAAAGCATACAAAGACATCCCAACACTAGTACACGCAGATGGTACATGTAGAATTCAAACTGTTACACGTGAACAGAACAAGAACTACTATGACCTTATTGAGAAGATGTATGAAGCGACTGGTGTACCAGTTATCTTTAACACTTCATTTAACTTAGGTGGTGAACCATTAGTTGAAACTATTGAAGATGCAATCAATACTTGTAACAAGTCAGAGATTAATTTTTTATATGTTCCCGAAGACGAAGATATACATATTCCGTTTGAATCATTACATCATAAAAACATGAGTGAAATTATTGAGGCGAATAAGAGCGAGATAGCCTAAATATTTTAATGATTGAAGTAACGGATATTGCCATACAAAAACTTATCGAAAAACAAGTTGACAAAGTTAGACTTGGAGTTACTGGCGGTGGATGTAGCGGATACGAATATGTCTTTATCAGAGACGAATATAAAGACGGTGACCTAGAAATAGATTACGGTAAGTTTAAATTTTTGATAGATACAATGAGTCAACCATTTTTAAATGGAATGACATTAGATTATGAAAAACAAGGATTGAATGAAACGTTTACGTTTCAGAATCCTAATGAAGAAGCCAGTTGTGGTTGTGGAGTGAGTATTACATTTAATGAAGACATCATCAGCAAAAGCTAAAGGAAGAAAACTTCAACAGTGGTTTGCCAAATTAATGGTAGACACTCTTAACCTCCATGAGGAAGACATAGAGTCGAGACCTATGGGTTCACAAGGGGAAGACATTATAATGGGAAGAGAGTCACGAGAGAAGTTCCCATACAGTATTGAGTGCAAGAACCAAGAAGCAGTGAACGTATGGAAAGCATATGAACAAGCAGAAAGTAATTGTGGTAAGTACGAACCCTTAGTTGTGATTAAGAGAAATAGAAGTAAACCATTAGTAGTGATTGATGCTGAACACTTCGTTACATTACATAAAAAACAGTTGACTCCATTAGAGTTACAACAAATAGAAATTGGAAAAGATATTAGATGAAATCATTTAATGAAATAACAGAAGCAAGAGATGAGGATAATAAAAAACCATATCGTTTGGTAGTCCTTGTCGAGCGTCCTAAGAAAATTGCTCAGGATGGCACTTCTGCAAAACTAGTATCCAAGGCAGAGAAGTTAGGAGTAGAATGCTACAACTGTAGAATTAATGGTGCTTACATTATCAGAGAAGACGATGGTAAGATTACAATTCATAACGAAGGCGATGACAAGGGTTTTGAATTAGACGAGGATACAATCGTTTTCATTCGTGGTGATGTCACTAAGAAAGATTCCTACATGGATTTGATTTCTCAGATAGAGAGATATGGTATCCCATGTAATAACACACGTGAGTGTATCGAAGTGTGTTGTGATAAGTTTAGAACTTATCTAAGATTACAAGAGATTGGTATGAACCAACCTAAGACTGTATTGATTCCAAACGATACACCCGAGGCAGTTGATGCTGCCCATGAAGCACTAGATAATAAATTCCCAATGGTACTTAAAACACTTAGTGGTTCAAAAGGTGTTGGTGTGCTATTGATTGAAACTGAAAGAAGTTTACAATCACAGATTAGTTTGATTTATAAGATTGACCCTTACACGGATATCCTATTACAGGAATACATTGAGTCCGACTATGACGTAAGGTGCGTGATAGTGAATCAAGAAATCGTTGGTGCAATGAAACGTAATAAGATTACAGACGACTTCAGAAGTAATGCATCACAAGGTGCAACAGTTGAGTTGATTGAAATGACTGAACTGGAAAAAGAAGAATGTCTTAAAGCTGCAAAAGGTGTGAACGGTCAATGGGTTGGAGTGGATTACATTCCTGCTAATAAGAGAGATAAAGATGCACCTTATATTCTTGAAGTCAATCATAGTGCTGGTAGTAAAGCAATCTCTGAAGCAATCGAAGAAGACATTACTAAAATGGTTCTTAAACTTTACTTCGACAGAGACATGTGGAGAAAGGAACCTAAACAGTGTGGAGTGTTAGAGTCCTTTATAGTTGACGGTCAAGAGATGACTGGTAAGTTGGATACAGGAAACTCTACTTCAGTATGTTCTTTACATGCAGAAGATGTGGAGATTAAAAACAAGAAAGTCACATGGAAACTAAATGGTGAGACACATACTAAACCATTACATAGAAGTGTCACATTACAAAAACCTGCTGAGACAAGACCAGTAGTGTTAATGGATATAGAGTTTCTAAACACTGTATACAAAGACACTGAAGTGTCATTAGATTCAAGAGGCAGTATCCCTCTTCTCATAAACCGAGACTTCATGTCTCGTGCAAATGTTATGATTAATTGTTCAAGAAAATTCATGCTAACAAACAAAGGCAAAGATATTTCAGATTAATCACTTGACAATGGTAGTCACTTAATAGTATACTCTTCATTATGACACAAACAAATAAAATATCTGTACAAGAAAGAATGCGAATGAAAGCACTAGATGCTTTTGATGAAGTAGAATTTCAAATCGACAAATACCTAGAGAATGGCAAGAACCCATTCAGTATGTACAAGTACTTGCAACAACTAGAGTATAGTGGAAAGGTTGTCGCCTACATGAAAGGTCTTACAAATGATTTGACCTTAGAGTTAAAGAATGAAGAAGGTGATGACCAATTAGATGAAGGGTATGATTTCTACACCGCCGCTCAAAAGAAAAAGTTTATTAAGTGGTTAGATAAAATTGAAGAAGACATTCAAAGATATTGCGATGAATACACACCAGTTCGTAAACCAAGAAAACCACAAACACCCGAACAGATGGTTAAGAAACTACCCTACTTAAAACAGTGGGAGAGTTACAAGAGTATCGAACCAGTAGAGATTATAAGAGCAAAAGGATTATACACTTATAACACTTCAAGTAAAAAGTTTACTGCCTTCGAAGGGTATGGACTCAAAGTCAAAGGTTCTAAGATTATTGATTTTGATAAATGTTCAGAAAAGACCTTGACAGATAGCAAGTTACTTGATAGGCTAGTTAAAGGTGGTAATATAATTGCGAAAGGTTTCATTGATGAAATCCCTAGGTCTAAGTTGAAAGACGGAAACCCGCTCATTACCAAAAATACATTATTATTAAAAGTGATTAAATGATACTTATAGACTTTACACAGACCATCATTGCTGGTCTAATGGCACAACTCAAAATGAATGGTGGAGAAGTTTCAGAAGATATGTTAAGACATATGATTCTAAACTCAGTGCGAAACTATCAAAAGAAATATGCACGAGAGTACGGAGAGATTGTTCTTTGTACAGATGCTTCCCATACATGGAGAAAAGACTTCTATCCACTATACAAAGCGAATCGTAAGAAGACACGTGATGCATCTGATATGGATTGGGGTATGTTGTTTGACACACTACAGAAAGTAAAGGAAGAGATTAGAGATAACTTTCCTTACAGGTATATGTACGTAGAGAAGTGTGAAGCGGATGACATCATTGCAATATTAGTTAAACATGCAACAGAACCTGTACTCATTGTATCAGGCGATAAAGACTTTCAACAGTTACATCATTACGATGTGAAACAGTGGTCACCTAATCTAAACAAAATGATTCGTTGTGAAGACCCTAGTATGTTCTTGAAGGAACATATTCTAAGAGGCGACAAGTCAGATGGTATTCCTAATATACTATCTAACGATGATTGCTTTGATTTGGGTATCAGACAAACACCACTGAGAAAACCAGTACTCGAAAAGTACCTCAGAATTAGCATTGAAAAGGACGATAAATACTATCGTAACTACTTAAGAAACCAAACTTTAATTGACTTGGATTTAATACCCGACCATATTGAAGAATCTATCTTAAGCGAATTTGACAAAACCACGATAGTTAAGGGCAAAGTTTTTAACTATCTCGTATCTCATAGATTAAATGAGTTACTTAACCATGTAGAGGATTTTACATTATGACAGAAGAAAAGAAAAGAGGGAGAGGAAGACCAGCAGGCGCTCCCAACAAACCAAAACTAAAACTGATTACAAAAAAGCAAGACTTGCTTCCAAGTGCGGATGCATATGAAATTTTTTGTCAAGCAGATATCGTTGCAAAGAAAGACCCTAAACTTGCAGTTCAAGGTCTCCAAGTATTTAACCAAAGGAATGCTTCAATTAAACCAATCCTTATGTGGGTGTACAGAGACGACATTCAAAGTAAGTTGCCAGAAGGAACAACACCTTACAATGAAAATGGCGCTCCAGCATCCGACCTCACTGAAACCGCACTTAAGTTTGAACACAAGAAGTTTCAGTATTTCGTAACAGAACAAGTACCACCTGCTCGTAGAGAGACAATGTGGATTGAACTGTTAGAAGGCATTCCAACTATGGAAGCAAAAATGATTGACTTAGTTAAAGACGGTACTTGGCCTTTCAAAAATGTAACAAAGGAAATCGCTAAAAATGCGTTTCCCGAGGACATAAGATAACTAAATATTAATGTGGTTCGAGACTATACATAAAGAACTAGAGAAGTTTATAAGACAAACTTCAATATGTAAACTTCTAGTCGCACACCGCCCCATGGGTTAACCCCCACAAAAAGGATATATTATGGCAGAACAAAATCAACCCCCATCACAGTTTGCTCAAGAGCAGGCCCCCGAAGTTTTAACTGAAACTCAACAAATACAAAGAAGAGTCCAAGACTTTAAGGTACAACTCGCTCCGAAGTCAGCACAAGCAGTTAGTGGTATTCTAGAGAATGGTCTAGCGAAAGGACAATACACTTTACAAGACTTAGATATGTTAGTTGTAATTCGTGAAGAACTTACAAAAGGTATTATTGACTTTAATACAACTGTTCAGATTGCTGAGGCGAGACTCAAAGAAATTCAACAAGAAGAGTACTTGCAGAGTGCTAACAAAGAAAATGAAATCAATCTAATGCATCAGCAAGCACTTGCAGATGAGAGAGTTGCAAGGAAGAAGGCGGAAGAGGAACTCAGAGTTCTCAAAGACATTTACGAGAGTCGTGTTAAGAACACCGCACCTGCTCCAGTTGAAGTAAAGGGCAATGCACCTAGTGTAACAGGTGAACCACCTGCAGAACGTCAACCAGCAGAACCACCAAAACCAACAGGTAAAACTTCCCCAGCATTTGCAGCTGCTCGTGCATTGAATCCTGTAACTGCAACACAATCACAGATTGATGAGTTCAAACCAAGTGGTACAACTACAGAAGAATTTATTGAGGAAGTTGAAAGAGTCAATGAAGTTGCTATCGCAGATGCACTTATCTCAGACGAACCAATCTCAGAAGATGAAGAGTTTGTAGAAAAGGTTGAAGAGACTAAGAAGTCCTTCGCAGAGTGGACAGAGGAAACAGTAACTGAAGAAGATTTTACTGAAGAAGAACAACTAGAGTTAGACATCGCAATTCAAGATGATATTGACGAACAACAGTTTAACGATTCATTTGTTAACCCAGTGACTGCTGGAAATGCTCCAAACATAAAAGCACAAATGCCTGAAACACAACAAGTGACTGCACCAGTAGATGCAAAATCATTTGACACTGAAGAAGAATTACTCGCAGATATGCAAGAACGTATTGATGCATCTCAAGAAGAGGAATACGATGAAATTGTAATTCCTAGTTCAGACGAACTTCAAAGAATGACAAAGGCAAAGATTGTCGAAGTTGCTGATGTATTGAATGAGAAATTTAATGCTGGATTTAATGTGACTACAGAAGACACTAAGGCAAAGATGATTCTTGATTTCCAAGAACAGACTGATGTCTTAATTGCAAAATTGCAAGACACTGGCGAGTTCGTAAGTGCAGACAATGAGGGTGAAAATGATTCCACGGATGTCCGAGACGGTGGCTACTTCTAGAGACTCAGTAGTCTTACCTGTAGCAATCGGTCAAATAAGTAATCAATATGTAGAACACTTTGAGAATATCAGAGATGATGTTTTGCGTTTTAATTTACCCACAGAATACACAGTTAAACTAGGAACGAGATACGATACAGATGGTGTGTACTTATACACCAAGGATGATGTTATGCTTATCTCATCACTAGACTTAGGTCTAGGACAAGGAACAGATAATATAAGACTCGGTACCTTCTTAGCAAAGTCAAAAGGAAATCCGACATCTTGTATACTTTCAATACATGAGGACGACCAGTGGTTAGCAGTTCCTAAACACTTTAGTCCATTCCAAGAAGGAGAGGAAATAAATTATGAATACATTGAACAACATGAAGAAGACGGTGAATGGGTGGAACGACACCTTAGAATCACAAGGAAATAATAAGTGTCCGAAAATAGAAACATCCCAATTACAGCAGTTGACCAATATGATTTTCTCGAACATCGTAGAGGACAAGAACAGAAACACTGGCAGAGAAAGAAAGGCACTCTAACAGAACTTGACTCTATTCTTACTGTAGAGATTAACACCACAGAACTCTGTAATAGAACATGTGTGTTTTGCCCAAGACATGACCCTAAAGTATTCCCCAATAGAAACTTACACTTAACCATTAAAGGTGCAACCACGATTGCAGAAGAACTTGCCGACAATGGATTCAACGGTAAGATATCCTTTAGTGGATTTGGGGAGAACTTATTGAATCCTAACTTTAGAGAAATCGTTAAGGTGTTTAGATACAACTTACCGTATGCAACACTAGAGTGTAACACTAATGGTGACAAACTAGATTCAGACTATGTCATAGGATTGTATAAGAGTGGATTAGATTTACTCTACATTAATCTGTATGATGGCATTCATCAAATGGAAGGTTTTGATTTGATGATGGCAGAAGCAAGAGTGCATGAAGACCAATACAGATACAGAATGCATTGGGGTGACTTTGAGAAACACGGACTGATACTAAACAACCGTAGTGGTGTAGTTGATTGGGTTGGTATCGAAGATGATAGCGTAGAGAATTTAAAAGGTAAACCATGTCACTACCCATTCTATAAAATGTTTGTAGATTGGAACGGTGATGTGTTGTTCTGCTCTAACGATTGGGGTAGAGAACATGTCGTAGGTAATCTATTGACTATGTCCCTACATGAAGTGTGGTTTAGCAAACCGATGACAAAGATTCGTAAGAGATTAATGAAAGGGAACAGAGAGATGTCCCCTTGTAACAAGTGTAGTGTCGATGGGAGTTTATTTGGTAAACAATCATTTGACCTAGTGAAGGAATATTATGAAAATCCTAATAACAGGTAGTACAGGTTTAGCAAGAAACATTAGTGACACTTTTACTTCCACACCAGTTGGTGGTGGAATGAATATCGTTAACGAAGCACGTATTGAAGATTTGATGCTTTGGGAAGACTGGGAATGGCAGGAATACGATGTGTTTATCAACAATGCTTTCGGCGCTCCATTTGACCAGTGTGACTTACTGGAAAAATCTTTCAATGCATATCGATATGATATGAAGAAGATTATCATCAACATATCTTCACGTGCCTCACAACCAAACATATCCAAAGGTTACAAGTATGCAGCTGCAAAAGCGGCACTCAACCACATGTCTAACAATTACACCTACAATTCAGATAAGAAGTGTAAGATTACTACTATGAATTTAGGTTTAATCAATCATGAATTGCCTTCATTATCATATCAGTCAATCTCCAATGCTATTTGGTATCTTACAACGTCATATCCCGATATTGAGATTCCCGAAGTGACTATGCAAGCACATGCAAACTATGAAGAAGTGCAGAGTGATAAAGAAACTCTCAGAGACATGGAAAGATTTACTAAATAGTATTATGAGTATAGAATATAACGATTTTGGGTTCACTGCTATTGATGCAGATGAACTCGCATCCATCGATACAAAGATTGTTGAGAAAACAGTCGCATCCGCAACCGCCATTGCTAAGATGGACGATTTCATTCGTCCGCTTTTGGAGAATCTTATGAAAGATTCCGATAAAGACTACATCTACTGGCCCAATCGAGTTGAAATTCTTCGTAAGAAGTTAGACGAACTCGATGACATTCAAAAAAATTCTTAAAAACCCCTTTACATTGCCCCTCACTTTTGAGTAGAATACACAAGTTAGATAAATTAACTGTGTTTTTACCAAAAGGAGAAAAAAATGATACAAAGTCAACACGAACTATCCGCACATGAACGAGCGTACACCGATTTAGGTCGCAAAATCATTCAAGAGTGTGAAAATAATACTATTTTCCCAAAGGATGATGAAGAGTCCCTAACATTGTGGAACTCTGCTGTGACAGCAGCAAACAAATTCATGTCTTTTGGTACAACATGGTCAAAATTTCAAGGAATTGATGACTTAAGTAAAAACGAAAGACTTGCAGTCAAGAAATATCTTAACGGAACAGCATGCGATTAGTAGTTGCAAGCTATGGTGATGTTGTAATCACCCAAGACCGTGTAAATGGTTACAAGCGATACATTGTTGACTGGAAGAACGGTAGTAAGCAATTGTTTAGTGGGTTACATTACACATTAGATGATGTTAAGGAAAGAACAGAGAAGAGGATAACTTCTTTACCGATTTAAATAGGGGTGCTTGACACTCGGGTAGGGACAGGGTCAATAAAAACAAAATCTACAACTCATTATACGATGTTTGTTTGAGACCCATCCCGCCAGAATTTTTTATTGAGAGTATATTATGGGCATGACAAACCATTACGCTGGTTCACTTCGATACAGTATGAACGGCAAGAAACGAAAGACAAAATCTATGCGAACTCGCACAAAGAGGATGTCAGATTTTAATTGGGATTCCCCACTCGTGGAACCCAAACCAGTTCGAGAGACTAAGGAATATCCTTCCGCTCCACTTGGTCTTCCGAAAACAAACGTAGACGATTCATGGAAGGTAGAAGAGTCTAAAAACTTCACAATCGCACCCGCTTATAATAAAGGTGCTTATCAAGTCATCCCACGTGATGACGTTAAACATATAGGAAAATAAACTATGGAAAACTTAAACTTAGTAAATTTGATGATGTCAATCTTGGCACTACTTGTCTTTGGATTCTTCCTGGCAGGCGCTTGGTTAATCGTAGATGATTCAAATAAGATGTTCAAGTTGCGAAAGGATTTGAAACGTAAACATCCCGATTTGACTAAGGGTCAACTTCAAGCTCTGGCACGTCACCAGTATGCTCAGTCCATAAAGGACGAAAAATAAATTTGACAAAGCCCCTCACTTTTTTATATACTATACACATAGATTGAAAAAGGAGATACAAATGAACGATTTAGAAAAAAGAAATGTTGCGGAAACTAATGCTATTGAACTAGTAGAACTAGTTGAGACTTTATGTGCAGATATTACTACTGCTATAAACAACAAGTGGGAACATACTATTGGGAATACAACCCATGACTATAGTATTGGTAAGAAGTACATTCGAGTATTCAGTGATAATGGAAGTCAACGTTCAGTTTGGGGTTTCATTAATGTGGGTAATGACAAGTTTAAAGTTGGTGACGTTTTAAAAGCATCGGGTTGGAGTCAACCCGCTCTTAACTCTGCCAGAGGTAACTTGTACGATGGATATGAAATTGCAAAAGGATATTCAACTCACAGAGTGCATGGGCCAGATTACTTAATTTGACAAAGCCCCTCACTTTTTGTTACACTATGTGTATAATATAAATTTAGGAGAAAATATTATGGGAATCAAACATAAACAAATTTTAGACGGTACTGCAAGATGGTACGTAGTTACTACTCAGAATGTTGAGGAGTACGGTGTGAACTTTCACAAGTTCAAAGGCGGTTCCGAGTACGTGATTGGTTTCCATGTTGAGAAGTGTATCTTCGAGGAAGATGCATATGGTGAGGGTGAACACTCTTACTATGAGGCACCTTCTCTTACCGAGGCGTCAGTTGCTGCTCTCGTGATGAAACACGTGAACAGGTACAACGGATTGGACGGTTCGTTTGATTACATCACTCAGATTGATGTGATTGATTCTCCTTTCAACACACCCGACCACCCAACGTGGAGTGGTGATGCGGAAACTCTCATTGAGGAGTTGGATGCAATTCACGATAGCAAGGTTGCTAACGGAGAACTTGATGCTCCGTTTATGGAAGAAATTTATTCGGAGGCTGTATAATGTATACTATTAAAGAATTTGAAGTCCTTACACTTGAAGAGAGTGTAGGTGGCACATCACTACAAGGAACTATATTTTCAGATTACAACACTTTGTGTAATGTGCTTGGTAAACCAACCTTTACAGATGCCGACCCTAACGAGAAAGTTTCTTGTGAGTGGTGTCTCAAAGTTAAGTACTGGGAAGAAGGTGCTGATGTGGATGACTGGGATTATGCCGATGTTACCGTATACGCTTGGAAGTATGGACGTATTCCAGTTGAAGAGTGTCAATGGAACGTTGGTGGTAAATCTTGGATTGCTACTGATTTGATTGAAACCATTTTGGCGGAGGATATTGCCAATGCAGCTTAAGGAATACAAAACTATGGAAGCGGAGTATGCTGGAGGCATTACACTTCAATTCAAGTTTGAAAATGGGTACGGTGCCAGTGTAGTGAAACACGATTTCAGTTACGGTGGTAAAGATGGTCTTTGGGAAGTCGCAGTACTTGACGAAGATTTACAGATATGTTACCATACACCTATAACACAAGATGTTATTGGTTATCAGACATGGAAACAAGTCGAAAAAATTTGTGAGGAGATACAATCATTATGACATTTACTTTTGAACAAGCAAAACTTATTGCATCTAATACTGGTGGAAAGCTCAGTGCAGATGATGTGATGAATCTTGCAACTTATGGAACAACCAATGCTATGGACATGGCACCCGAAGAGGTGGGCGAAGGTTGTCTTTGTGGGGTGAAAAATTGCCCCGATGAATACGACCATGTCACACATGGAGTATAACATGAAATATTTTTTAAGTTTAATATCCCTAACCATATTAGTTGGTTGCGGAGGCGGTGGTGGAGCTGCTGGGGTCTTAACCCCTGTAGTCGCTCCTTCTGGCATAACCTATTACACAGGTTTTACCACAACCACTTTAGATGATGTCACTAACCAGTTTGTGGTTATCGATGGATACATCGAAGGTGCTAATGTGTTCCTTGATTGGAATTACAATGGTCTTCAAGATACAGGCGAACCATCAGCAAGTTGGATGGGTGTTGACCCTGTTGTTACTGTTTGCATCAATTACGATTCTCAAGGATGTATTGAGACTGGAGCATATGACCCGCCAGATAATTATTACTACTTTCTAACAAGGGAGTCTGAAGAATATGCACCAAGTGATTTTAATGGACAGTTTCTAGATGACAACATAACAGATTATTCATCCTACTGTAAATCATTAAGACCAGTGATGTCTGTAGTACCCGAAGGTGCTTATGATTCTGATAGGGGATATGTAGACACTGCATATGAAATGATGGCGATGCCAAGTGTATTGGAGAGAGACATTACAGACGGAACTAACATCACTCCATTCACGACATTAATCAATCCTCTCTTTTCATCTTTGATGGTAACAGATTATCCAATTAACGAATCATGTAGTACAGGTGCTGTATCTCAAGGCGAGAACATCGTTCAAGCAATAGAACAATACATCAATACATTTTTAGAAATGTACGATATCAGTTTAGATTTCTTCTATGAGGATTTCTTTAAATCCGAGGACACTGCAAAACAACAATTAGCGATGGACATTGTTGACATCATATCAACAGTAACAACTGCTAAGGATATTTTAGAGGATACTGTTAACTTACCTTATAGGTATGTCTTTAGTGAAGGAGTCATGTCAGATGTTATGAGTGGTAATTTCACCACACTAGATTTTGATATGAATCATACAATAGAAGAGGAACAAGTGTTCAACGATTTAGTGACTTACTCAGAAAGTTTGTACAGTGGTATTACAGCAGACAAAGATGGCAATCTATATTCATATGAGGGAGACATCATCCCCATGTCATTTAGTAACATCTCTGTATCTGCTTCTAGTGTAGAAACATCTACAGTTCATCAAGCAACAAATATTATGGGAATGGATGACGTACATCTTTATTCTACAGTTGCAAGTGGTTATGATAATGGTATCCTATCAGATACCAGTTTTACTAGAGTGCAATTCTCCAAACCAAACTATTATAGGTCTATGCAAACCAACCAAAGAGGTAAACTTTTTTGGGTCACACATGACTATAGATTTTCTATTGCCTTTGGGCCTGGCAACCCTATGGCCAACTTCAATACGAATTCTGTAGTTAACAATGGTGACTTGAATACCGCTCAAGACATTTTAAATTCCATCGATAGTGTATCACATTACATAGAAGATGCTCAGAATACCATCTCATATTTGTACACTGGTGATGAATTGCAGTATGCAAAAACAATTGATGGAATAGAATACACATATTCATACACCGTTGGTGGTGATGAATTCTGTTTGACATATAACACTAGTACACAAGCAGAGTCAATGAATAGAACTAATCCTTATGTACAGTGTTCGGAGTTAATACAATGAGAATGAGACACTTAAGTTTTTTATCAGGCGCCTTGTTAGGTTTCCTGTGTGGTGTTATGACAATGAAGGTTGAGGCGTCAGACCCAAACAACGAAATCTATTGCATGGCACAGAACATTTATTTTGAGGCAGGTAATCAACCACTCGCTGGTAAGATTGCTGTATCGCAAGTAGTGTTAAACAGGGTTGAGCATTATGCTTATCCCGATACTGTTTGTGGTGTAGTATACCAAGCAAAGTTGAGAACAAATTGGAAAGGTGAAATGGTTCCTAAAATCAACGCTTGTCAATTCAGTTGGTATTGTGATGGTAAGTCAGACAATCCAGTGGACAGTACAACTTGGTTATCCTCTATGCACATTGCAAGAGATGTGATACAATCTAAGTATGGTGACATTACAGAAGGTGCAACACATTATCATGCAACTTGGACATTACCATATTGGGCAGACTCATTGAACGAGACTGTAGTTATTAACGAACACATATTTTACAAATAATCATGAACTTATTTTACTTAGACAAAGACCCCGAAATTTCTGCAACACTACATTGTGACAAACATGTAGTAAAGATGATTATCGAGTACGCTCAGATGCTATCTACCGCACATAGAATGTTAGACGGTACTCAGTATACCGATGCATCTAGTGGTCGTAGGATTCAGAGATGGAGACTAGACAACTCAAATATGGAAGATGTGTTATACAAAGCATCACACATCAATCACCCTTCTACACGATGGGTACGTGAGAACGCAATCCAGTATCAGTATGCATATGATATGTTTACTGCACTGTGTGACGAATACACTCACAGATATAAAAAGATTCATGCAACTGATTTTAAACTTAGAGGATTACTCAATCAGTTACCAAACAAGATTACACTAGGTGGATGGTCAGAACCACCTCAGTGTATGCCAGACGATGTGAAGATGGAATCGACTCTCGATGCATACCATAAATACTATGCAGTCTACAAGAAGGAATTCGCAAAGTGGACAGAACGTGACGTACCAACCTTTATGAGTTTATAATATGCCAACATACGATTTCTTAAATACCGAAACTGGTGAAGTGACAGAACACTTCATGTCTTACACTAAGTTAGACCAGTTCAAAGAAGATAACCCTCACTTAAAACAACAAATAGCCGCCCCTAGAATTGTAGGTGGTCATGGTGACAGAGTTAAAGCGCCCGATGGGTTTAATGATGTACTTAAGAATATCGCCTCCAAAAATATCGACACTCCACTTGGGGAAAGATATCACAGAAAAGATGCTAAAGAAGTTAAGACAAGAGAAACAATAAAAAAGCATATTGACATTCAAAGCAAAAAGCAGTAAAATAGGTATATATTATGATAGATTTACATGAACTAGAACTACTCGACATGAAAGCCGAATCGGTGGACGGAAAGCGACTTTACCAAACACCCGAAGGTAATAAGTATCCAAGTGTCACAACCGTAACAGGTCTTCTTAACAAAGAACATATAAAGTTGTGGAGAGCTAGAGTTGGTGAACAAGAAGCGAATAAGATTACCGCACAGGCAACAAAACGTGGTACTAAGATGCATGACATCTTTGAAAAGTATCTTAGACAAGAAGAAGAAATTATCTTTGATAACATTCTTCAAGAACAGATGTTCAATTCCGCTTTACCCTTATTAGATGAAATCCAGCCTATCGCTCTAGAAGCGCCTCTGTATTCCGATACACTTAAGATGGCAGGAAGAGTGGATTGTGTTGGTCTCTTTGAAGATAAACTTACAATCATTGATTTCAAAACATCAAGTAAGTGGAAAGAAGAATACATGGCAAAACCATGGTTTATTCAGATGACTGCTTACGCTATGATGGTTGAAGAGATGACTGGTTATGAAGTTGAGGAGATTCTTGCTATTGTTGTAGTAGAGGGTCAAACAGGTGGTGTTCAGGCATTTGGGAGTTTTCCAAATGAACACGTTGATGAATTAGTTAGTTTACGAAAACAGTACACTAACTTATATGGAGTATAAAATGAGTGAAGTGAAAGAATTTAATTTAGAAGGAGATTTCAATTGGAATAAGATAATCTCTAAAGGTGATGAGTGGGTTGAGTCCCAAGCATACGATAGTGCATATGACACACTATTGGAGTATCTTGCAATCGACAGTGAAGAAGATGTGACAGAAGAAGTCTTAGATAAGGCAGACCATCTCATAGATTACCTAACAACTGATTATGCAGAAGGTGGTCTTGGTGTTCATGACACTAGTCCAACTTACTATGCATACTATAGTATCGTTAGAGATTGGAGAGACAACTTAGAGAGTGGATTTTAAGATGCAAATTGAAATTGGAAAGGAATATGCTATATATCCTAAGTTTAAAAAATCGTATGTAGAACGTGAAGTGTTTAAGGACAATGATAGTGAAGACAGAGTTGTTGTTGAGACACTATGGAGAAGTGGTGTTTATCTTATCAAGGTAACTAACGAAGAAGACAAGGAGACCTTAGAAGCATATATGTCAGAAGGTGCAACAGGTGATATGGAACCTTGTGAGTTCGAAGAGAATGAATTCGTAGAATCTTATGATGGGTGTGGTATGGATATATACGTTCACCTTGCAGAAGGAAGTGAAGCAGACGAAGACGAAATGCAAGAACAACTTGAAGAAGAAGGGCATGATTGGTTTTGGGAAAACAATTATGATTCATGGGATGCAGAACACTTCTTTGGTTTACCATTGCAAGTAGATGAAGTAGACCCCAATAATAGATACGACTTGAGGTTCTAATGATTAGCAAGAAAAATTTTACAGAACAAGTTGAAAAATTAATTGTACGTGGAAGAGGTTGTGATGTAATGTCAGCAATCATTAAAGTGTGCGAAACAAACAGTCTTGAACCCGAAAGTGCTAAGAGACTATTATCAAATCCGCTGAAAGAAAAACTTGAAGCAGAGGCTCAAAAATTAAACTTAATCAATCGTGGCCAAGTGAGTCAGGCGAATATCACGAAATTTTATGAGGACTAGAATGAAAGAATTAATCAATGAAGTAATAACAATTGTTACTGCCACAGGTGAGTACGTTGGTAAACTGGATACACTCCAACAAGATGACACCTCAGTTGCACTAACTAACCCTAGGATGATTATCCAAAACCAAGAAGGTCAAATGGGATTCGCTAGGGGAGTTGCTGTAACAGGTGAAGAGAACCCTAAGACAATGGTTGTGAAAGACTACATCTTTATGTGTGCAACTAACGACAAAGTCACAGAAGCATATAACGCTGCTACTGGTGAAATCCATATCCCCGAGAAAAAGATTATTACTTAATGACATCTAGGGATGGATATGATGCATATACGTTGTACCTTGGAATTAAGTTGCACTTCAATTCTAAGGATTATGACTTCATTAAATACAACGGAAAAGTACGGAGTGATATCAACTCTTTCCTAAAGCGGAAAGATAAGTTTCACTTCGGAAAACTTCACAAAATTTATAAAGATAACCTACAAGACTTCTATATCGCCAATCTATCTCAGAAAGATAGTTGGGCGGGAGACTTGTTAAACGAAGAAGCAGAACGTGTCTACGCCGATTGGAGAAAACGTCAACAGAAGTTGTCGTATATGTTTCAATCAGAAGTGTCAGATGTGTTACGTAAAAGAACAATACAAAAAGTTCTAGAAGTAAAGAACGGTCAGCATCCTTGGTTATTACGAGACTATCTAGCAAAGAATGTCTCACTCGAAACTCTTTGTATCATGGATGAGATAATCGGGTTCACTACAGATTGGGAGAGACTAATCTCTGAGAAGGTAGTGTACCCCGATGTCCATATCAAGATACGAAAGTACAAGACGTTTGTAAGTGTAGACCATAAGAAATTTAAGAATATTCTTTTGGATGCATGTTCATAAACGCCTAAATAAAGTCGTCTATTATAAAAACCCTCTTGTGTTATTACAAGTGATGACGTATAATAGACTAATACAATGCAAATACAATGTTAATACAATAGGAGAATACAATGTCAGCATCATTAGATAAACTAAGAGCAGCTATGGAAACTGCTTCACCTACAGAAGGTGCAAAAAAATCCTACACAGACGACACGATGTGGAAACCCGAACTTGATAAAACAGGTAACGGTTTTGCGGTAGTTCGTTTTCTACCCACACCCGAGGGAGAAGAGATGCCATGGGTATCATACTTTGACCACGGTTTCCAAGGCCCAGGCGGTTGGTATATTGAGAAGTCTTTGACTACACTTAATAAACAAGACCCTGTGTCAGAATACAATACTCAGTTATGGAATACTGGGATTGAAGCAAACAAAGAAACTGCTAGAAAGCAGAAGAGACGTTTACACTATGTGTCAAATGTTTATGTTGTTTCAGACCCAAAAAATCCATCTAACGAAGGTAAAGTATACAAATACAGATATGGTAAGAAAATCTTTGAACAACTCAAAGAGGCTATCTCACCAGCATTTGAAGACGAACAAGCAATCAATCCTTTCGACCTAAGAGAAGGTGCGAACTTTAAGATTAAGATTAGAAAAGTAGACGGTTACTGGAACTATGACAAATCAGAGTTTGACTCACCTACCGCTTTGTTCGAAGATGAAGCACAGTTGAATACTATATATTCATCTGCTCATTCATTATCAGGCATAATTGCGCCAGAAGAGTTCAAGTCTTACGATGAACTCAAAGAGAAACTCGATAGAGTTCTCGGTCTAACTGGTTCAGTGAGTAATTCAACTGCAGAGTCAGTTGCGGAAGATATGGACGAAGTGCCATGGTCTAACGTTAACAAAGAGACGGTTGCAGATGAACCTGTAATCTCATCAGCGGAAATGTCTTCTAGTAGTTCAGAAGAGAATGATGCGATGGATTACTTTAAGAAGTTGGCTAACGATTAATTAGTTAGTTAACTACTTATAAATGGGAGTCTACACATCTATATCATGTGTCCATGTGAAGTGTAGACTAACTGAGACCGTAGGAATGGGGGTACTCAGTAAGGGAAAGGTAGTCGGGGTCAAAGCGGGGCTATCGGTACAGAGCGGGATGCTGTAAAGTTGATTGGGGCGACTGTACATCTTTTTAAATAACGAACGGAAAATTTATGCCAAGTGTAACACCAAGAACAGATAAACGAAAGTCTAACGAAGAACCCTTTGATAGGATGTTGAGACGTTGGAAGAAATCATGCGAACGTGCTGGTATCGTTCAAGAGGTTAGAGACAGGCAATACTTTGAAAAACCTAGTTCTATTAAGAACGAGCAAAAACAGGCAATCAAGCGTAGGAAAAAAATCAACGCAAAGAGGTCTGCTCAAAAAGGTTTTAGACTAGGGAGATAGATATGGTAGGGCCTAAAGGAGAAACAACTTACAACCTTCATAATGGTTCATGGGAAGGTGGTAAAGGTTCCCACACTAGAGGGAAGGATAAGAAATCATACGATGCTTATGATGCTGGTTGGGACGCAATTTTTGGTAAAAAGAAAGTAGAGAAGAAAGATGAAACAACTGAGGAGACCACAACGTCCAAAGACGAGGTACCACCAAGTTCTATTTGAGAAGGATTCGCCCTTCCGAGCTCAAACCATTCCTAATAAGAAAAAACGTATTCCACGTAAATCAAAATATCCTAGATTAGAACGCAACAGCGTATCCTAATTTCGCAGACGAATCATTATCATTAACAACAGGCATACTAGATATTGCATTATTAGTAACATTAGTTTGATTGTTATTCTGTTGTGTTACTGCAGTATTGATTGGCGCCTTTTCTGATTCAGTCTTTGATTCCAATTCCATTTCTCGAGCAGTCTTAACTCGGTCACCAGTCTCTTCATATTCCATATCACCAAAGAAGTCTTCTTCACCAGTCGCTACCATAGTACTCTTAGCATAGTCTTTTCTTTCGTCTAGGGTACCTTGAATGTCTGTTACTTGTTGTTCAGACCTTATCTTAGTCTGTTCAATCTCTGCAGATGTCATACCTTCAAAACCAGTCTTGACATTACTGTCATCCATATAGTCTAGTTTGCCAGAATCAGCCTTATTCTGTAGGTATTCTCTTTTCGCATCACCTTCGAGAGTTTCTCCATTTACGGTAATACTACTTCTCATACCTTGAGCAACATTTCTCTCTCTTCGTCTCAACTGCATATCAGCATCCCATGCTTGCATTTCTTGAGCCTCTCTTTCATTGATGAGTTCTTGGGTACCAGTATCTTCCAATCCAGTCGCCATCGCTCGAATCGCTGGTGACACTTCACCAGTAGAGTCAACTGCTTCAGCCTGTTCATCTGAAATTGGTGCATCAGCATCTTTTCCGAAAATCTTTTTGACCAACCAGTTCGGTAATATCTTTGAAGCAAAATCTCTTAACATCTTACCGATGTCTATGTCGAATACATTCTTAAAGAAGTCCCCGATTGCTTTAAACGGTGCCATGAGTAAATCCCATAGTCCACCAAACATACCAGTAAGACCTTCCATGACTCTATCAAAGTCACCTGTAAATAGTCCCACAACCAAATCAAACATACCAGCAAAGATATCAAAGATTGCTTGACCTATGTTCATGATGTATGATATTCCAGTGTCTATGATACCTTTAAACCATCCAACATTCTCATACATTGCCATAAACGCATTGTAGAGTATCACACCAGCTGCAAGTATAGCAACACCGATTGCAATGAACGGTAGTGCAGTCAATAACATACTACCAGCAGTCATAAGTAGACCGCCAATAAATGCAAGACCAGCTACAATGAATGGTATGACAGCGGTAATCATTCTAGCAGCAGCTGTTGCCATTGCTTTGCCTGCATTTAGTATTGCCGTTCCCATTGCACTTGCACCAGCCATTAGGAATACAAGACCCGATTTGATTGATGAAGTTGCCGCCATGACCATCGACTTACCAGCAAGTATTAATGACATCCCCATTTGTTTAACGCCACCTAGTATGCCAGAAAGACCTTTACCGATTACGTTTTTTGCAGTGTCAAATCCAGCGGAAAGACTGGAGGATATAGAACTCACACCTTTTCCAATTACTTCAGCGGGCGAACTTATGAATGACTGAAGTCCTTTCAATCCACTCTTCAACCCATCACCGATACTATTAAAGAATCCTGTAGTACTCATTACCAAGTTTTGGAATAAGTCTTCTGTACCGAATACCTTACCAACAGCATCAATGTTTTTAACTACATCATCTGCAAGTCCTACAAGGTCAAACCCTGTGAGTGTTTTAAGACCATCTGAGAATTGACCAAGACGACCCGAATCCTCTGAAATTTCTTTCATTCTGTCGCCAATTAAAGTTTCTTCTACATCTTTAACTGCTTGTTGTTTATCAAGTACCTTTTGGTTCTGTTGTTTTAACTCATCTAATTTAGTGCCTTGTAATTCTAGAGTTTCTTTCTCTTTAGCAAATCTTAAATCCAAAGACTCCATAGTTCTTTTCTTAACTGATTCTGCTTTCTTATCGAGTTCATCTCTTCTTGTGTTTGCTTCACCCAAATCTTTGGCAGTTTGAGCTGCACCTGTTAGTGCAAACTCTTTAGCAAGTTTTTCAGCATCTTTTCTTGCCTTTTCGGTTTCGGCAAGAAGTGTTTGATATTGTTCTGTCTTACCAAGGATTGTTTCTGTTTGTTGTTCTTGTCTATCTTGAAGTGCTTTTTTCTTACCATTCAACATCTGTTCACGGAATGCAAGGTTCTCATTCTCTTCCGATGCTTCCATGAATTTTTTATGTGAGTTGACGTACTTCGATAAATCTACATCAGGAAAGGATTCCTCTAACTTTTTAAATTCTTCAGATGACTTATCGACAGTTCCTTCCATAACACTAGCAAGGTTAGATTGCAAACCTAAAAGTTTGTTTCCCTGTAAAGCGCCTGAGTAGGTGGACTTTTGAGTATTGATAGAATCGAGTGATATCTTTGATAGCGCTTGGTTGGTAGTTTTAAGTTTTTCAATAGAAGCACCAAACCGTTTGTTAACGCTCTTCATGCCCTTATCGATATCTCTACCACCTTGCTGTAACGTCTTTTCTATGTCAGTCGTTACACTGGTGATTCTATCGTTAATCTTCTTTATGTCCTTGTCATCTGCCATTTAATTATTTTCCGAATGCTTTTCCTGCTTCTGATATTCCAAACGCACCTAACGTTACTACAACAAATGAAGTGTAGATAGTGTCAGATACTTTTAAGTCCATATCCCAAAATGCAGTAATTAAATCTGCCATTCCGAATACGACCATTAAAAAGAATGATGCAAATCCTATGATTGCTTTTTCATTGATGTCATTTTCATCTCTGAACAATGCACCAACAGAGAACCTTTCTTTTGGTTTTGCTGCTGCTGTTGCAACTTGCAATTCCTTAGATAACTTCTCCATCTCTTTGATTTTGTCCTGTGCTTCGTCTAACTTCAAGACCATCTCTGTATACTTAGCAACATCTATCTCGACATTACCTTGACTAATTTTTTTGTCGTCACTCATAATTTGTGTCCTCTATTATTATGAATCACTTACGCATAACGAATATTAATTATTCTTTCGTTGTTCGTTCTTTAGCCTTTCCTCTTCTAAGTGTTGAAGTAATAGGTTGATGTATACCTCTCGTTCCCATGGTATCATCTCATCTAGTTCAGTTAATGAATACTTGTGGTGTTGCATTAACTGAAAGTTGGTGTTATAAAAATTCAACACCGACTCGTGGGAAAGGCCTATTAAAAAAAACTTTGGATGCCTTCCAGTACTCTAGTGTTCTCTTTGGAACATATTTCGCACGAGTAACTTACTTCATGTCTTAGTTTTGGTAAACTATCAAAGAACTGCCCGAGTTTGTCTAGTTGATTAAACGTCAAACTATCAAAAAACTCATCTAACTCTTTTTGAGATACATCTTCCATAGGATACACTTCATTGGCATCAAATACAGAAGTGATACATCTCTTCACAATCTCCATACTCTGTTGTGTTTCGTCCATCTTTGTCAATCCATCGATGTCTCTAACACTAGGAACTTTCAATTTAACACCCAAGTCATCTGTTAACATGACTGTGTCTTCTTCAGGCATTTCACTTGTGGGTGCAATGTCTTCCAAATTTAAATCTACTTTTGCATTTCCTCTACATCCTTCGTCTGTACAACCAAGTACTAACTTAGATGTTTCACCAACTGAAACAGAACGGACTTTAATAAACAACCATTCCATATCCATCATAGCAATATTTGGTATTTTTAATTTACCAAATGTACATGCATCAAGCATCTTAATGATTGATTGCATAACTTGTTCTTGGTCATTGCTTTCTTTTGCCATGACTAGAACTTTTTGTTCCTTTACTAGGAATGGTCTGTATTCTACTTCTTGACCATTACTAGGTAGCACTGTTTTATAAGTCGGTGCCGACTGAATCGGTAATGCCATAATTACTCCATATTATATTTTATTGAGTTCCAAAAAGGTCTCTCACATTCTTGTAACTGTTATCAATCCTCGATTTTGCAGTAGTAAGTCCTGAGACTTTATTCTGTAACCTTCCAGCAGAACTAGAAAATCTAGAACCGATTGCTAAGGCCTCTTGCAAGTTATCGATTTGACTCCTACCACTATTTAGTCCGTTCGGAGTCGTCCCTTCACCATTGTAAACAGGGTGAGGAGTTTTCTGTGGATTTTTACTCTCCACATATTCTGTAGTAAAATATCTGTATGCAAATTGTACACTTACACTTAACATTTCACCTTGTGCCATATCCAATACCAGTTCATCGATTGATGTTGGATATGCATCATGTAATCTTGTTATTAGACTTGCACCTTGTTGCCCATCGGAAGCAAAGGTAGGATTATACCCATCCTTTCTAAGGTGTTTAATTTCTACTTCACCAATATAGTCTTTATAGAATGCAAAGATAGGTTGTGTGTTTGGGTCTGAACCTTCTCCTTGTTCAGGAGCTGCAGTGTCACCACCATAGATTGAGTCTAACCACAATTGCATGATTCTTCTATCTAAGAAATCAATGTCACAATAGAATGTGAATGTTGCAGTTCCACCGTCATCAATTTTACCTGTTGGAAGAAATTTAGATTTACCTTGTGTGTTCCTTTCAGTAACTTCTATTTTTCTACTTGGAATAGTTGCAGTCTTACATCTAACTGCATTGAGTGTTAACCCTTGAGGGCCAAAAAACGCAACCTCAAATTGGTTTGCCATTGCTGGAGCTTTAATTGCACCGATGATAGTGTCTATCGAGTCGTGCCTATTTCTTGGTTTATCTTCCATTATACTTCCTTAAATAAATAACAATGCCAATACAAATCCAACATTAAAACCTAGTGAGCATACTAGAATGAAATCTTTTATCATTATATTACTCTCTTGAGTGATTCAGCGTATACTCTGTTTGCATTGAATGCTGAACCTTGGTTATCTACAAATTTCTGAGATGGTAACATTGCAACCACGTCCCAGTAATCATATGGTATCTCTCTTATTTGACCTTTAATATGTGTGGTGAGATACTCTTTCACACACGGTCTTGCCCATTTTAACTTTGATATGGACTTAACCATATCGTATGTAAGTTTTAGTCTAGTGTTCTCATCATCCCCCATATCGGGGTCTACTGCTAACTGGTCAAAAACTTCTAACAACTCCAACCTCTTTCTTGGTGGGAGATAGTGTAAATTTAAACCTAAGAATCCTTTACCTCTAGGTTCTATTGGTATCACTACAGGGTATTTATCCCAATACGGCAATGTAGCATACCCCTTTGCATCATAATTAAACAACACTAGAGTACCTAAAAATGGTCGTCTTATTGGTGTTCCTTCTACTAGTAACTTATTACGATTGACCTTTATATTTCTAAGATTGTCCTTAAACCATTCTCTAGCTTCTAAGGACTTTTCTTCAATCTCAGATGGAAGTAAGTTATCATAGTTCTTAAGAATAGATGCCATACATCTATTTATACTAAGTTAGATGGTCTTCAGTTAATATTCTAAATTTATATTTACGGTCTTTACAGTATTCGTTTGCTGCTTTGAACTTTGCTTGATTGATAAGATAAGTTGCAACCTCGTTGATGTATCTTTTGGTTTTTCTTTTGGGTTCTTTAGGAGGTTTAGTTTGTTTCTTAGGTTTAACTTCTATAATCTCATGCAACACTTCACCCCTAGTGTTACGATACTTGATATAGAAATCAGGGAAGTATCTATGAACCTTTTTATCTACTGGTGAGATGTATGGAATGATGATTTCTTCACTACCCCATTCAATAATATTGTTGTTATCATCACAATATTGCATGAATCTTCGCTCCCACAGCGAACGATAGACAATCTTTGTGGGGTCGCCTGTATATTTTTTGTAATTCTTCGGTTTAAACCGTCCGCTATATGACATAAATAGATGTAACAATAATGAAACTCTAGGTATTTATACATGGCATCACTAAACAAAATTCTATCGAAAGTCAACTCTGCTTCATCAGCATTGAAATCAGTAAAGGGTCTTAAGTCTAAAATCTCAAATACAGACTACAAAAAAACAATCGCAGACCTATCAAACTATGATGCTCTTAAAGAACTAGCAGATAAAGAAAGAGAGATATTAGAAGGAAGAAGAAGTAGACTCAATCAAGATGAGGATGCTGCTAATAAAATGAAATCCATTAAGGCTGCTAAGAGACCACCCGCTGGACAAACAAAAGAACTACAGTATCCTTTAGAACAACTCAACAACTATCTAGAAATAAAAATTAGACCAAGAAAACAACAGAACAGTGGTGCTAATGCTAAAAACTTAATGAATGATTCAGAGTCATACATTTATATGTACGTTCCTACTGGACAAGTAAGTGAAGCGAAAGTTTCATACAAAGAAGGTGAGGTTGGTGTAGCTGCAAGGGGTATTTTGGATGTCATGGGAGCAGACGGTTTCGTTGATACAAGTGTGGCAATTGGTGATGCATTGAATGCTGCTATATCGTCAGGTCTAAATAAGATGGCTAATATGGCAACAGGTGATGTTGTTAACTTTGCACAGGGACAAGCAGTCAACCCGATGAAAGAACAGATGTTAGAGGGTGTTGGGTTTCGTTCATTCAGTATGGAATTTACAATGAGACCAGTATCGCAAGAAGAAGCAGATGTATGTAAAGAAATTATATACACTTTAAGAACTGCCATGTTACCCGACACTTTTGGTTCGGATGAGACAAATCAGATTGAAAATTATTTCAACTATCCGAACATTATCGATTTAAGATGGGAAGGGCCTATTGCAAATACTATGGACGGATTCTTACCAGCAGTAATTACAGATGCATCTGTAACATATGGTGGCGGTAGTACACTAGAGACTTTTTCCGATGGCACACCACTAGAGATGAAGTTGAATTTATCATTTACTGAGATTAAAGTTCTTACACAGGAAACGTATCAGATGATATCACCACATCCAAAAGCAGACACTAGTATAGGTGGTGGTACACAAAGTATATTTAACAATAGAGATACAACCAACGGATAACAATTATGGCATCACAATTATTTAAAAACTTTCCAACGATACAGTATAAACTTAATGATGGCAGAATTATCCACATCAAAGATTTCTTCCGTAAGGGTAAGATTGAATTACAAAAAGTTAATACACTGATTGATTATGAGTTTTATCAATTAGATGAAGGTGAAAGACCCGATATAGTTGCTTCCAAACTATACGGAGATAGTGATTTGCATTGGGTATTATTCCTAGTGAATGAGATAGATAATTACTATGATTGGTATATGGACAACACCACTTTTAATAATTATCTAGATAAAAAATATGAAGGTGTATATCTAACCGCATCATCTTCAACAGATATTGTGGGCCCACACAACACAGATGGACAGGGTAATATCACATCCGATAATAAATTCTTATTGGGTGAAATAATCACACAAGGTACAACAACAGGACACGTATTACAGGTCGACCCATCGAACAACCGACTTAGAGTTACTGCTGGAGATTGGAGTGCAGACCAAACTATAACAGGCTCTCTCAAGAGTTCTACAGTACAAGGTGTAGTGCAACCAAGAGATTCCATATCACACTACGTTAATAGTAAGGGTATAAAATCCTCAACACCTCAGAGTGGATTTCAAAGTGTAAGTATATGGGAAATGGAAAATGCACTTAATGAAGATAAGAGAAAAATTAAAGTAATCAAACCGCAGTATATAAAAACTGTGGTAACCCAATACGAATCACTTTTGCAAGTTTAATATATGACAACAGATAACCGTAAGGGTGGTGAGTTTTTTATAAACTCAATAACACTCTCCAATCAATTCAAAGAATCCGTTGAGATAACCAAACTCATAACTGGATTTCGCTTGTACGAATCTATCTACAAAAAGTACACTACTGGAGAGATACACTTCATTGATGGTCTAAATTTAATTAAAAATTACAGGTTTACTGGTCAGGAGTTCATACGTGTTTCCATATCTATGAAACAGGGAACTGGAGAAAAGGCGGCTAAAGAAGATAGTATCGATAGAGACTTTCGTGTATATAAGGCATCAAATATAAACCGTGTCAATGATACTACACAGACGTATGTATTGAGACTATGTGACCCACGAATGTTTGCGTGTGAGCGTGTACGTGTAAGTAAGGCGATGCGTGGTTCGTATGATAAGATGTTACAAAACATCTTAGTAGAAGACGTTAAGATGAAACCCGAAGAGTTCGACTCATGGGAAACGACCATACCCGACAACAATCAGATGGTATGGCCCAATTGGAAAGTCTCTAAAATAATAGACTGGATAACACAAAACTCATCTATAGGAAACAAGACATCGTTTAAAAATGGTATGTTCTTTTTCCAAACACTAAATGGTAAGTATAAGTTCAAATCTATTGACACTATGATGGAACAAGAGTATCCACTATCATTTTCTTACAGACCAAGAACAGAAAACTTGGATACTGGAGAAACCGACATCAATGCCCCAAGTGGTTTGAACACACAAATTGTAAGTTACACTAGACCACAAGCATTCGATACGCTTAGAGGTACTATCGCTGGAGCGTATGCTAGTTCCATGAAAGTGTATGACCCTGTTAGGAAAATTGAAGAGGATATTGTATTTGACTTGGAAGAAAGTTTTAAAAAGGGTAACCATGTCTCTGGCAAAAATCCAATAATATTAACAGATGGTGGTGAATCTTTTACTGAGATGACACTTACTACAGAAGATATTGTTGACAAATTTGTATCCCCCAATGTGACTGAGGTGGATGCTAATTTAGCACCCAACAAAGCATTTGACAGTGTTGTGGTCTATGATTACACTACTACACATGTATTTGACCAATCAACATCTCTTACTGAAAATGAGGTGTTCCAAGGTCAGAAGAATAAAGACAACGCAAAATTAGAAAGACAATCGATGATGGAGATACTACAACAACATACTATGGTAGTGTCCATTCCATTTAGAACAGATATTAGTTGCGGAACTATTATCAACTTAGAATTACCCGAACCGCAACTAGCATCTAGTGCAGAAAGTAAAGATAAACTGAATGACGGTAGATATTTAATTACTGATATATGTTTCCAAGGAAATGTATTAGAGAATGGTGGTCTATGTAATATAGAGTGTGTTAAGGAGAGTTTTGCTAAAGCGATAACATCCATCAACCCACAAGACAGTATGGAAGCACCCGAGGACGATTAATGAAAATGTTTTATGGTATAGTAGAAGACCGTAACGACCCACTAAAGATTGGTAGGGTTCGTGTTCGTGTACATGGTTTACATACAGATGATAAACAGATGATTGCAACCCCCGATTTGTCATGGTCTCAAGTTATTCTACCAACAACTTCTGCTGGACTATCAGGATTCGGAACACAACACGGACTCGTTGAGGGGTCTACTGTTATTGGTTACTTTAGAGATGAAAATGTTCAACAAGATTTTGTAGTAACAGGGTCTGTTGCTGGTATTCCTGCTCAAGGATATAGAGAATCTATAACCGATGAGTTAATAAAGAGAGAGGTCATCAAAGGATTTAATGACCCACGTAGATTAACATCAGCAGACTATGTCGACACCCCCGATGGCGCTTCACCTACACAATCCCCAAATCGTACATTTGGTTTAGAGAAAGGTTTAGATGAGTTCCCCAAGAAACCTCAAGAGATAGAAATCAATCTTATAGATGGAACAGGGTCAACAATAACAGAGTTGGAACTTACTGATTCAGACTTACCATACTATCCGTTGTATTATGATAAGACAGATGTATCTCAATCCGCAACAGGAGATAAGGATTACACTAGTAGAGATATAAGTGCAGTTAACTCCAAACCCGATACACCGATGGGTATGATACCTTCAGTAGCGGCACCAATATATCCGTTTAACAAAACAATAGAAACTGAATCGGGACACTTGATAGAAATCGATGACACTCCTACACTAGAAAGACTAGCTATCGAACATCGTTCAGGAACGTTTCAGGAAATCCATCCCGATGGTAGTGTGGTGCAACGTATAGTAAATGATAACTATCAAGTAATTGCAAAGGACAACAAACTTTATATAGCAGGTAATGCTGATATAACTGTAGAAAAAGGTAATGTCACTATCAATGTGAATACAGGTAATGTATCCACAACAGTACTCAAGGGTAATGTTGACACTAAGGTTATGGAAGGAAACGTTGACTTATATGTTAAGGGTAATGTATCCGAGGTCATTGATGGTAATGTTGATTCACAGATTGGTGGAACACTTAATGCTGATGTGGTTGGTAATACTACATTCACTTCACCAACCACAACAATGACTACAAACTTAACGGTTGATGGTACAGTTCATATCACTGGTGCTCAGACAAATGATTCTACAATTCATGCAGTCGGTGATATATCAACTGATGAAGGAAATGCTCCAACACTTGCAACACATAAACACAAATCGACTTCACAAGATAGTGGTGAAGGTGTTAACGCAGGTAAGAAAAAAGATACAAGTGTTGCCGATGAGTAATGTATGAGAACGTATAAATAGAACTATGAAAGATGTAAAAAACAATGCTTCAACCGTAGCAACTTCAAATCTATATTCTGATTTGGATTTATTGTTTCAACCACATCCAGTTACTGGAGATGTGACTAGGAAAACAGATGTTGCATCTATTAAAAGGGCAGTAAGAAATATTGTTCTAACAAATGCATATGAAAGACCATTCAAACCAGGCTTTGGTGGTAATCTAACAAGTAAACTATTTGAATTAAATACAGATAGAGGAATCCGAAGAGTTGGGGAATCGTTATCTAAAACTATAACAACCTTCGAACCAAGAGTTGAGAATGTAACAATTCGTATAGATGAAGATAAATTCGATACCAATACACTAGATGTATCAGTATCATATAGTATTAAAAATGGAGTAAGAGACCAATCCGTAAAAATCGCAGTAACGAGGGTAAGATAAAATGGCAAAAGTAAACAGTTCACAATTAAACATTACGGAATTAGACTTTGATAATATTGCTCTGAATCTAAAAGACTTTTTAAAGGGACAAGACCAACTAAAAGATTATAACTTCGAAGGGTCGACTATGTCAGTATTGATTGACCTTCTTGCATACTCTTCTCATATCAGTGCAGTTAACACTAACATTGCTGGTAGTGAATTGTTTCTTGATTCCGCACAGATAAGAAAGAATGTAGTATCTCGTGCTAAAGATTTGGGATTTGTTCCCTCTTCAGAAACTGGTGCAACAGCACTTGTCGATTTAACTGTTTCAAATGTTAGAAATGGTGATGGTAGCATACCAACTTCTGGCGACATGACACTCAACAGGGGTGCAATCTATCAAACTGTATATGATGGAAGTACTTATGATTTTGTTGTTACAGAAAGTACGAAACCATCTCAGAACGGAAATGAATTTAGATATTCAAACGTAGGACTTACACAAGGCACTTATGCAAATGATACCTTTGTATTTGATACACAAATGTCAAATCCAAAGTTTGTCCTTAGTAATGCCAGAGTAGATAAACAACACATCCAAATAAGTGTGAACTCGGGTGGTTCTTCTGCTACTTACACACTGTCAACTGGTATCTCAAATATCACAACTACATCTAAAGTATTCTATGAACAAGAAAACGAAGATGGGTATAGAGAAATATATTTTGGAGATGGTGTACTAGGTGCAGCTCTTAAAGATGGTGACATCATTACAGTAACTTATATCGTAGTTGATGACTATCATGCAAATGGTGCTAATGTATTCACACCTGTAAATGGTATTAATGGGTTCAGTAATATTTCTGTATTGACTGTTAGTAAGGCCGCTGGTGGTTCTGAAAAAGAATCTATCGACTCAATCAAATTTAAAGCAACAAAGTTTTACACTTCACAAAACAGACTGGTAACACTGAATGACTATAAAGCAAAGGTCAGTGAGTATTATCCAAACGCAGATGCAGTTGCGGTATGGGGTGGTGAAGACAACAACCCACCCGAATATGGTAAAGTGTTTATTGCACTTAAACCTAAGAACGCAGACTATCTATCAGAAGTAGAACAGAAACAAGTTGTTCAAAAACTGAATGCATTAAACATGTTAACAGTTAGACCAACTATTGTCAACCCCGAGATTATTAAGATATTAATTTCTACTACATTCAAATATAACCCTGCTGGAACCACACTAAGTAAAGGTGAACTTGAGAGTATTATAACCAATGCTATTAACACATTTGATGCATCTAATTTGAGTAACTTCGATTCTATATTCAGACATTCTAATTTAGTAAAATCTATAGACGAAGCAAATGATTCTATACTCTCTAACATCACAAACCTAAGATTACGTAAATCACAGAAAGTGGTTACAGACCAATCTAAAGGTGTTACAGTAGACTTTGGTAATGGGTTATATAACCCTGTATCAGGTTATGCAACAGAAATAGGTGGTATCATAGTTACCACTGGTTTCAAGGTGTCAGGGGACACAGTAAACACACAATATTTTGACGATGATGGAAAGGGAAATCTAAGAAGATTCTATCTATCAGGCGCAACAAGAATTTATCTAGATAATTCAGCTGGAACAGTTGAGTATTCTACTGGTAAAATTTCAATTAATAATATCTTCTTCACTTCAACAGAGAAGACAGATAGTACGATTGACTTCACCATTATACCAGCATCATTTGATGTTGTTGCTTCTAGAGGTAATCTAGTTGACATCGACCAACAAATGATTTCGGTTAAAGGTGAGATAGACACCATCGCAAGTGGTGAAAGTAGTGCTGGTGTTGGGTATAACTCAACATCTAGTACATCATATTAGTATGCATAAAGTGGTCTAGGACACATGGTGTGTGCCTAGAGTAGCATTCCATTAACTTGGTTTTTATAGGAGAAAAACAAAATGGCAGATAAAAAAATTAGCGCATTAACAGCGGTTGCTGACGCAGCAATTGGTGGAGATGATTTACTACATATCGTAGATAACCCAGGCGGTACACCTGTTAATAAAAAGATGACTATTGCTCAACTTTTTAAGAACATCCCTACATTCTTGGCGAGTGACGATATCACAACTTTAACAGCAAGTGCAACAGACCTTGCATCTTCATTCGTTACTATTATTAATGGTAATGGTTGGGGTGCTCATACCAACTTTACGTTGGATGACGGTACTGCAATTGGTCAGTTAAAAATTATTATTGCAGGTACAGAACCAGCATCTTCATACGAAGGTAGGATTACAGTTACTAATTGGCAGAAGTCAACTACAGCTGCTCCACAAATCAAATTAGATTCACAAGGTGAAGCTGTTGTATTGATTTGGACTGGTACTGCATGGAACCTAGTCGCTAACACTGGCGCAACAGTAAGTTTTGCTTAAGTAGATATATATGCAAGAGTACCAAACAGATAGTTTGAGTTCGAGACTTCCTTCTCTACTTCCCGAGTATTTGAAGGAAGAATCTCCAGCGCTTGAAAGCTTTCTAAAAGCGTACTTTGAATTTTTAGAAGCAGAGATTATTACTCTCTCTTCACAATCTACTTTAGATAACTTGAGTTTAGAAGACGGTGTCGGGGACTTAATATTAGAAGACGCCACCGTCTCTAACAGGTTTAGTGATGAGTCAAGAAAGATAGTCACAGAACAAAGTGTTACTAACACAGAAAAGACTGCTGGCCCATTTACTAAGGGTGAGTATGTTGTTGGTAATAAAAGTAAGTCAGTTGGTAAGGTAACATTAGTTACAACTGATAAACTATATGTACAGACAATTGAAGGATATGGTTTTCAAAAAGAAGAAACTATTACTGGTAGAGAGTCTTTACAAACAGCAGTTGTAGAAAGTTTCAAACAGAATACAGTTCTTGCAACAAATAAGTTGTTAGACTATTCGGATGTAGACAGAACAACAGAAGAATTCCTTCAGTATTTCCAAAATGATTTAATCCCATCTTTGGATATTGGTAATACTGTTAATCGTAGACTTACGATTAAAAACATAAAAGATTTATATCAATCAAAGGGTACTGCTGAATCAGTCAAGTTCCTTATGAGATTGTTGTACGGTGAAGATGCAACAATTAGATATCCCGATAATGAAACACAGTATATATCCGAATCGGGTTATAACGAAATTAGAAGATTACGTGTTGTAGTAGATACAGGACTACCATCTGCAACAGATAGAATTATTCAATACACCCCCAACAGCACATTTATAGAAGCAGAAGCTATTATCGAAAGTGTGTTTGTAGATAACTTCGATGAAAAAGAGTATGCCTTAGAGATTACTATAAATCACTCAGGCACATTCACTCAAGGTAGTGTAGTAACTTTCATTGACAGAGATGGTATAACAGAGTATACTGGTACTGTATTAGGTATCATCAATCAAGTCAGTAGAGAATCCTCTTCAACTTATGTATCGCATGACGATGACGGTGTCATCTTACTAGAAGGTGAAAATACTGGTGGACTATTATACGAACAACAAGGTGTAGGTTCATTATACACCAAGAATGATATTATAGAATTCGCTGGAAGTAAAAGTAATCACACAGCACTAAACGCTAGAGGTGCAGTTGATGGTTTGACTAGAGGTGGCATCACTAAAATCTACATCGATACAGAAGGTACTGGTTATGATGGCGAGGACTTAATTGTATTTGATAATGCTGGAACTTCAGGTGGTGGTGCAGAAGCAGTAATTGGTTCTGTAGGTGACGAAGTCATGCTCGAAGGTGGTACAGTATATGGTCACTTTACTATTACTGCAACTCAAGGACAAACCCTATTTGGTGGTGCTGGAGTTACAGATGACAATGGTATGGCAATATTCTTCAATGATGCAGACCTTGTAGTTTTTAAAAATGATATAAGACAAACACCAAACACTACTTACACTACACACGATTATACACATAGAAATGACAGAGTTGTATTCACCGCAGGTTTGAATGCTGGCGATAGAGTTGACTTATACACCGAATTTAACAGACTAACATATGAAGATAATACAAACAATGGGGATACCATTGTACTAGAAACTACCGTAGGGAATGTTAGAAGTATACGAATTAAATCAGGTGGTAGTGGATACGAACAAGTCCCTGCTTGTTGGCCTGGTGGTTACATTTACTTTAATGACCTTAGTGGATTTGAAGTTGGTGAAACAGTTACAGGTGGCACCACTGGTGCAACATCTACTATCTTGCGTATAGAAGAAGATAGAAACCGACTAGTGGTCAAACGATTGCCGACAGACACTGGTGGATACCAAAATGGAGAAACAATTATTGGTGGTACAACATCCACTAGTAGAGTGAATGTCGAAACACAGGTTACTAGAGGTGAGGGTGCTAGACTATTTGCATACTCAGATGATATCGGTGGTATCACATCTATAAATCTCATAGAACAGGGTAGTCATTTCTATTCAGATGGTATTTTATCAGATACTAGTTTCTTCCCAATGTTAATTAGTAGTCCATCAGCAGTACCACAACAAAATGTAGTCATTGAAGGACAAGTTTCAGGAAGTACTGCAACCATTGTTAAGTATGATGCAACAAGACACATACTAGTGTATAAAAACTTAAGTGGTTGTTTCGCTGATAACGAGACTGTTGCATTTAACAATGTCGACACATTTAAGATTTTAAAAACAAATCCATATAATGGTATTGGTAAGTTTGCTGGTGAAGGTAACATGCAAGAACAGTTTGTCACAGACAAAGGACAACTCAATACTTCCGCTAACCACTTACAAGATAGTTTATATTACCAAACACACTCATATGTAATTAAAGTTGCAGAGTCTATTAACAAATACAGGTCAGTAGTAAAAGACTTGTTACATCCTGCTGGACATATATTCTTTGGTGAGGTTGGACTAGAAAAGTCAGTAACAGGTATTACACCTACATCTAAATTTGTGCCAACAATTATCTTGGTTATGAAACCTGTTTTGTATGTACCCGATGCATTCTCAAACTCATTGAGAACATATTTACTCCATGCAGATATGTCTTCAACAGGCCCCGAAGGTGGTGTTGGACTATTAACACTTGATGAAGCAGGTCAACCAACTAATAATACAGACCCAAGAACTGGTGGTGAAATAACAGAACCAAGAACAGAATATGGCGATTCTTCACATAGAAGTCGACATATGAACATCCTTAAGATTGTCAATAAATCAGTTCCTTCAGTTAGAGTAGATAATGTGAGAGGTGTTGTTAGGTCTGTAGGTTCAGTCAATTTAATGGACAATCAAATAACACTTGATTATCATAATAGAAAGTTCGTTGCAGCTGACCAAGGTAAGATACAAAGTTTACATGTACATAGTGAAGAAAGACTCATTATGGAAGACGGTTGTTATATAGAATTCGAAGAAGATGCATGTTTAATGAGAGCAGAAGAACAAGTGGGTGCTATCGTTAAAGGTGAGTTTGGTTCTACATTCTTATCAGAGGATGGTGAGTTCAATATAAGATTAGAAAGTGCTACAACAGACGAAGAGAAAACATTCTTTGTCTCAGAAGCTACAATTGATTTTGATGATAAATATACATTGACAGAAGACGGTTTAAGATTGGTGATGGAAGATGGTTCCCCAATAACAGACGAAGAATCTTCTGAAAATAGTATTACAACATATATCCCATTTGGCCCAACATTTAAAACCATAAATACAATGAGCGGTCAACAGACATATCGCATCTCCTATTATATTAAAGATGAAGAAGATGATGGTATATTGATGGAGGACGGATATGGAACCATGTTAAATGAAGATTCCATACCCGAAGGACTTAGAATTTCAGATTTGGATTTTGTTTATCCGAAGATGTTTATGCCTAAGTTTAAGACTAACGAAAGAAAACGCATAGATTTATCATATTCTGCCTACGTAAAGTCGGCATAACTGTATAAATAGTATAATAAATATCTGTAGGAGATAACTAAAAATGGCAGCAATTATAACAGAAAAGTTTCGTACCCATAATGCGAAACAGTTCAAAGAGGATTTTGGTGAATCAGCTTCATCAACGTATATTTTCATAGGAAGGTCACACGCATGGCCAACTGATACTTCACCCCCTGTTCCAGTAAACGGAACCAGCGAAGAGATGGATTCATTTGATGACATGCTTTCAATGAAGAAAGTGGGTAGTGGTGATGTATCACATTGTTTACCAAGATACGATTGGACTCTAAACACAATTTACGATGAGTATGCACACGATTACAGTACAGGAAACACTACACCAAATGGTGGTAGTAACCTATGGGGTGGTAAATTCTATGTAATGACAGATGACTACAATGTATACAAATGTATTAGAACTGCAAGAAACAGTGCAGGCGCTGTAGTTGGTTCAAACGTTAAACCTACAGGAACATCAGCAACATCTTTGATTTACACTGCAGATGTTGATGCTTCAAACAACGCTTATCCACAAGGATATATTTGGAAGTATATGTATACAGTTACTGCCGCTGATACAATCAAATATGTTACTTCAGATTTCATCCCAGTTAAAACTCTTGGTGCTGTAGCAGCTGTTGCTGGTACTGGTAGTAATGGTACATTGGGGTCTACTGCAACAGACGATTCTTCTTCATTGTGGGATGTTGAGAATAGTGCAGTTAATGGTGCCATATATCACGTAAGAGTTGACAACGGTGGTGCAAGTTACACTGCTGGAACATATACTGGAGTCCCAATTGCTGGGGATGGTACAGGTGCTACATGTTCAATTGTTGTTGGTAGTGATGGCGCTATCGATTCAGTTAACTTAACTACAACCGCATATGGTTCGGGTTACAAACGTGCTTCAATCGAACTTGCTGAATCAGGTCAATCAGGACTTGTTGCTGGTTCGGGTGCAGTATTGACACCAATCATTTCACCTATGAACGGACATGGTGCAGACCCAGTTGAAGAACTTGGTGGTAACCATATCATTGTAAACTCAAGATTTGAGTTTGCTGAAGGTTCGGGTGACTTCCCAACAGACAATGACTTTAGAAGAATCGGTCTTCTACAAGACCCATTTGCTAAGGGTACTACATCTGTATTTACAGATACAACTGCAAATGTATGTTCAAAAATGACACTTGCAAACGCTAGTTCTTTAGAGGTTGATGATTTAATTGCTTCTGCTGGTACTGAAGTATCGGGAACTGCTAAATCTAGAGTAATCTCAGTAAGTGGTAACGTTGTTACTCACCAGCCGATCGCTAATAGTAAAGGTGCATATGTAAACTTCACTTCTGCCGACACAGTGTTCAGAGGTTCAAGTAGTATTAGTGATGTTTCTTCAGTAGATAGTGCATTCCCCGAAGTAGAAAGATTTAGTGGTAACTTATTATATGTTGAAAACAGAGGTGCGGTAACACGTGCTGCTGACCAAATCGAAGATATCAAACTTATCATCGAAATGTAATTCGTGGGGACTTGTTCCCCACATTAAAATAAAAGAGTGGAATTATGCCAGAAAAGACAGATTTAAATATATCTCCGTATTATGACGATTACTCAGAAGATAAAAAGTATAGTAAAATACTTTATCGAGCTGGGCGTCCTCTACAAGCAAGAGAACTAACACAATCCCAATCCATTCTTCAAGGACAGATTGAGAGATTTGGTTCTCATATCTTTGAAGAAGGTTCATTAGTAACAGGTGCGGAATCTGATATTGATATGGATGTCTTTTATGTGAAGGTTAAATCTGCTAATCCTAATGCTGGCGGTGAAACATCGGTTGAATCGTACAGAACTGCATTTCATGGTAAATATGTTCAAGGTAAAAGTTCAGGTGTTGTTGCAAAGGTAACAAACTCTACAGCAGAAACTACAGACGACCCTGTAACACTATTCCTTCATTTCCATTCACAGGGTACAGATGTTTATAACTCACCTGTATTCTATCAAAATGAGGTACTACAGGAAGTATCGATTTCTGAAGATGGTACGATTAACGTTGTTAGTGGTAATAATAATCAGTTTACAATAAAAGCAACTACAGACGACCCGATAGGTAGGGCATCTCTTGCTAGTATTTCAGAAGGTATTGTTTTTATTAGAGGATTCTTCTGTTTAGTAGATAAACAACAAATTGTTCTAGAGAAATATTCTGCTGCTCCGAGTTATAGAGTAGGTCTAAACATAACAGAAACAATTATAGATAGTGCAACAGACACTACACTATTGGACAACTCACAAGGTACATCAAACGAGAATGCTGCTGGTGCAGACAGACTTAAGATGGAACTTGTCCTCTCCAAATTTAAATTAGACACAACAGATGATGCTGACTTTATTGAACTTGTAAGAGTTAATGGTGGTATCATCGAAAGTAAAATCACTAGACCGCAGTATGGTCAGATTGAACAAACATTAGCACGAAGAACATTTGATGCTAACGGTGATTTTGTTGTCAATCAATTTACACATAGTCTTAGAGAACATTTAAACAACACAACAAACAACGGTTTTTATACTGAACAATATGGTGGTGATGCAGACAGATTTGTTATGCAAATATCGCCAGGTAAAGCGTATGTCAAAGGTTTTGAGATTGATAAAATTGGTACAACATCTCTAAACTTTGCAAAAGCGAGGTCAACAGTCACACTTGCTGGTTCTAATACACCAGTCAGATTAGGTAATATTTTAAGAGTCACAAATGCACATGGATTGCCAGAATTTGGTAATGAAGGCACAAATGCAAGTCAAGAAAGATATGGTGATATGGACTTGTATGATACTGTACAGAATTCATCAAACGTTAATGCTGGTTCCCCAAGTTTTGCTGGAAAGCATATTGGTAAAGCACGTATTAGAAATGTAGACTTACATAGTGGTGTCGATGATTCAAGTGGCGAATACAACCAATCTTCTCAATGGAACATATATTTATTTGATATCAAAATGTATACTGAAGTTAAAGCAAATACATTTACTGGTACATTTACTGAAGGTGACCAAATAGTATCTACAAACTCAGCAGGTCAAATTGTTGGTACAGGTATTGTTGCATACAACACAAGTAACACAACTGTGTATATTCACGATGTTACTGGTGGGTTCTATACTGGTGATACTATATCCACTAAAGGTAAGACAAGTGCAACAGGAACAATCACAGAGACAAGAACCTATAACGTAGACCGTACTCGTGGGGTTACACAAGCTTCAAAAGATAATACTTTACAAACATTCGTTGGTGATGCTGTTGCAGATGCCGACAATACTTTATCGGGTTCTATTTCATTATCGACAGGCGGCGCACTAACAGGATTTGGTTCAAGATTCGCAACCGAACTTAAAGAAGGTGACATCATCATTGACGGTACTGGTAACCAAAGAGTTATTGAAACTGTTACAGATGCTAACAATGCCCAATGTACCGCCACCTCTGGCGTATCTCCAATCTCAAACGGTAGTGTAACAAGACGTAGAGTTAGAATTCATAAACAAGACCAAACTGCAGCTATTTACGCATGGCCTAGAGATTGGGTTGCTGAACATACTGGTAAGAATGTTAAAGTAAGAAGACAACACATAGTAACAATAAACAGTGGTGCATTCACTATTAGTGCTGGTTCACAAGCAACCTTCGAAGCAAGAAATACAGATAACTTCTCAATCGCAGTAGTAAAAGCATCTACAGATAGTAGCGCATTCGATGCTGGTGATTTACTAGACATCGAAAACCTAAGTCCAAATGTGACTGGTAATCAGTTAACATGTACACTAGCAAACAATAGTGGTGCGATTCTTAAAGTTACATCTACAGTATTGTTGACTTCGCCAAATTCTCGTTCCAAAACACTAAACAAATCAAGATTGCTTAAAGTCACTCAACCTAGAAGTGCTAATGGTTTTTATGGAACTGCATATGATGATAAAGAAATTACACTAGGTGTTGCTGACGTTCATAAGATTCATGCAATATACGAAGGTGGAACTACACCAGTTATGCCGAATGCGAGTTTTGCCACAGTTACTGGAACATTTACACAATACGAAACTTTGGTTGGACAGACATCAAATGCACGTGCAATATTAGTATACTATGCTGGTAGTGGTGCTATATCTCATTACAGAATGGTTAGTGGTTCATTTGTTGAGAGTGAAGTAATTGTTGGCGCATCATCAGGTGCATCTGTTACTATATCAAACGTACATCAAGGTTCAGAAGATATTAAGAGTAGATACTTCTTTGACAATGGTCAAAGAGATGGGTACTATGACCTTGGAAAACTAACAAGAAAAACTGGAGAACCTGCTCCTAACGGCCCACTACTTATTTGTTTCGATTATTTTTCTGCTGGTGCTGGAGAATATTTTGATGTTGAATCATATAGGTCAATCGACTATGATGACATACCAGTATATTCCCCCAATAGAATAGACTTAGGTGGTTTAGAACCCGATGGAACATTCGAACTCTCAGATTGTATTGACTTTAGACCAGTTGCTGGACAGATTCTTGGAACTTCTAATTTTAAAATAAACAATGCATCTACTCCAACCAACGCAATTGATTTATCAAATAATACAACTGGTGCTGTATTTGCTCCGTTTGGTTATGATACAGGTAGAAACTTTGGTGACTCAAGAGATGGCATTACGCAAACACATGCAATCACAACTGATTCCCCAGTTCCAGGCTCAAGTGTAACTGGTGACATAAAATTCTATGTAGGTAGAATCGATAAAGTATATCTACACAAATCAGGCACATTCCAAACTGCAGTAGGGATACCTTCACTATCACCAACTAAACCAAAAGGTATAGATGATGCTATTGAGTTATTCGAACTAGAGATTCCTGCTTATACTGCTAGTTTAAAAAATGTTAGAGTAAGGTCACACGACCATCGTAGATATACGATGAAAGACATCGGTAGGATTAATAGCCGTGTGACTAACTTAGAAAGAATTACATCTCTTTCTCTATTAGAAAAAGACACACAAACAAAACAGATACTAGATTCCGATGGTTTCGATAGATTTAAATCAGGATTTTTAGTAGATAACTTTAAAGGACACAGAGTTGGAGATGTTAACCATCCCGACTATAACGTTGCTATTGACACTGAACTTGGTGCTATGAGACCTAAGAACTTTTCACAGTTCTTTGATATATCTTTAAACACTGCTCTTTCTTCAGATTATCAGAAGACAGGGGATTTAATTACCTTACCATACACAAATGTCAATTTAGCACAAAATGATAAGGCCTCTAGACATATCAATGTCAACCCATATCACGTATTCAGTTTCTTTGGTAATGTCAAGTTAACACCCGAAACAGATATATGGCAAGACAGAGACCAATTGCCAGAAGTAAGAATTAATAGAGAAGGTAACTTCGATGCACTTGTGTCTGAAAATAAAAATGCTATGGGAACCGTTTGGAACGAATGGCAGACTACATGGGCGGGTAAACCCGAAACTGTTGCTACTGAAGTACAAGCAACTTCAAATGGTTCTTGGAATGGAGACCCAACACAACATGGTAGATGGACTTCAGGATTTCAGGTAACAAGAGAGATTACAGAGACTGTAGAAACACAAACAAGAACTGGTGTATCAACAAGTGTTGTTGAAGACTTTGTAGAAACAAGAAATGACAGAGTTGTAAGTGTAACACTTATACCATTCATGCGTGCTAGAACTATTGCGATACATTGTACAAACTTAAAACCAAATACATTCCATTATTTCTTCTTTGATAACGAAAGAATAGATGGTTTCGTATCACCTAGTACTGCTGTATACTCACATAATGGTTCTGTTTCAGTTGCATCAATTCCAAAGACAGATAAGAATGGTGAACTGAAGGCGAACTTCTTTTTGCCTGGCGGTAAATTCCCTACTGGTCAAAGAGAATTAAGAGTTACTTCAAGTTACAATAATATATCATCACCTAATTCACACGGTAGTGGTATGTATCAGGCTCAGGGTCATTTAACATCGACTCAAACTGAAATTACATCTACAAGAAATGGTAGAGTTATTCGTGAAAGAACAGCTGGTGAAAGACAGATTACAAAACCTGGCGAAAGGACGAATGTCTTGCCTTGGGATACTGTTGCACCACCAGTACCTATTCCCGAAATACCACCTATTAGAGAAGTTTACATTGAACTTCCACCACAAATTTTAATAGAAGAAGTTATTATTGAAAGAATCGTGGAGATTGAAGTTCCTGTTATATCAGTAATTCAATCACCGCCTGTTTTCATTCCATTGCCGAATGATACAACTCCGCCACCTGTTTTGGTTCCACCTGTTCCAATAATACCGCCAGAACCAGTTTTGGAACAGTTCGATGGTTGGCGAGATTTCACAGGTCGATTTACACAACCTCAATTCCCCGAAATGGAAAGAGGATGGGGTGACCCACTTGCTCAATCGTTCCTAGTAGAACAATCAGGTGGTACCTTTGCAACTGGAATTGATGTATTCTTCCAGTCTAAAGATACACATATCCCAGTTTCTGTTGAAATTAGAAACATGGTTAATGGTTATCCTGGCCAAATAGTATTGCCTTTCTCAGTGGTAACATTGAACCCATCTGCTGTGACCACATCACAAGATGGAAGCAAGGCGACATCATTTACTTTTGAGTCACCAGTATACCTTCAACAAGATGTTGAGTATTGTTTCGTAGTTTACTCTAACTCAAATGAGTATGAGGCTTTCATATCTAGAATGGGCGAAAAAGATATTGCAACAGGTCAGACAATTGCTGGACAACCATATGCTGGTTCATTGTTCTTATCACAGAACGCATCAACATGGACTGCTACACAGGAAGATGACCTCAAGTTTACAATCAGAAGGGCTGTATTTAATCAATCAAAAACACCAAAATTGGTATTTGAAAATGATGCATTACCAACTACAAAACTACAATCGAACCCGATTGAAACATACATTGGTAAAAACTATGTGAAGGTATATAACTACTCACATGGTATGTATAAGTCAGATTCAAATGTTATTCTAAGTGGATTAACAGGTAATGCATTAAATGGTGCATTACGAATTGCAACACCTAGTTTATCGGGAACACCAAGTGCTGGTACATATACTGTACAACAAACAAGTACAACTGGTAGTGGTACTGGTTGTTCTGTAGAAATTGTAGTTGTAAATAATAACATCACTAGTTCTACTATTACGAACCCAGGCCAAGGACATGTTGTTGGTAACACTTTAACATTTACAAACTTTGATGGTGGAACAGCGTCTTGTACAATAGTTATCGATGCGGTTGGTGATACTCTAGGTGGGTTCCCACTCGAAGAGTTGAATAAAACTCTTGGATATAGTACTATTAGTAATATAGAAATCGATGCATTCACAATAGTACCCGACCTATCATCATATGATTTAAAAGCAAGTTATGGTGCCTTGGAATCTACAGTAGGTGGTGGAGCAAATTCTTTTGCAACAAGAAACTACTATTACGATTCTATACACACAATGATTCCGAATGTTATTCCGCCATTGACAAGAGTTTTGGCTGCAGTAACTAGAACACCTATGGATACGCCTGAAGGTTACAACCAAGGTGGGAACGCATATGATAAGAACTCAACACAAGATTTCATTACACTAAATGATAACGCATACTTTGGAACATCAAGTGTTGTTGCATCGCCAATCAATGAACAAAATGAAATGGCAAGTACGAAATCCTTTACGTGTACGTTGCAACTACAATCAGCAACACCTAATATATCACCAGTCATAGACGTGGGTACAATTGGTGCTATTGCGATATTGAATAGAATTAACAAAATTGATACTTCTGCAGACGTGCCTGGAGAGCCTGGAAGTCCTGTTACTAATTACATCCCGTCAACAGACCCCGATGGTGATAACAACGCAATGGTTTATATCACTAGAAAAGTCAATCTAAAAACTCCTGCTACATCTCTAAGAGTTGTTGCAGATGTATTTAAACCCGAAACTACTGGTGTTGAAGTACTATATAAGGTGTTGAAAAATGATGACTCAACACCGTTTGATGATTTGGGGTGGACATACTTTAATGGTGATGGTTCGCCAAACACTGTAGTAGAATCGGATGCTAGAAACTTTAAAGAAAACGAATGGTCAGTCGAAGACTTGCCAGAGTTCAGTGCTTTCTCAGTTAAGATTGTAGGTAAGGGAACAAACACTTCAGTAATTCCTATGGTATCTGCTCTTAGATGTTTAGGACTTGCATAGTGACTGAATATTGGAAAGTAGAAGGTCATTCATCATTAGCAAGAGATTCGGAATCTACTGCTGTGGTGAATACTGATATTAATGCTTATAGGGCGCAAAAACTTAGGAAAGAAACCTTCAAAAGACAAGTAGAAGAGATAAATAATTTAAAGAAAGATGTTTCAGATATTAAAACATTATTAACACAACTGGTAGATAAAATTCATGGCTAAACAAGTAGACCAATACAGTACTATAGAAACATTCAGACAAGTCTTCAATGAAGTATCTTCGGATATGGGAGACACAAGTGGTCTGAGAACAGAGAGTCAAGAAACTCTTGTTGATGCAGTTAATAGTATTGAAGATAAAGCATTCTTTTTCCAAGAATATCGCTTCGTTGCAACAGCAGGTCAAACCACGTTTAGTGGTAATGATGTTGCAAATCACGAGTTAGAATTTAAAGCTAATAGAGTTCAAGTGTATGTCAATGGTATACAAAAGAACTTTTCTAGTGAATATTCTATCAGTGGATTTGGTATACTTAACGCAACTACTTACAATTCAATTCAGTTACAGTCTGCTGCTTCAGTCGGCGATGAAGTAACCATCTTCTCATTCACAGGTTCATACTTAGGAACAGATGCCGCTGGTTCAACAACAGGTTTTTGGTCTACTACTGCTACAGGTGATATCTATAATAATAACTCAAAAGGTGTTATCATTAACGGTGAGGTTGACCCTAGGGTAACCTCTCGTGAAAGTTCTGATATCAAAATTCAGTTAGAAGGTAAAACAAAAATCAATGGTGATGTAACCGTCCATACTGGAGGTACATTAACATCTCCAACACTTACAGATGGTAGTGGTGCTACAATTACTGGTGGTGATTACGCTGGTATTGATGCAACACTTACTGGAGACTTGAGTGTCGGCGATGCTGGTACGTTTGGTGGTACACTTGGTGTCACAGGTAATACAACAGTTGGAGGCACATTTGGTGTTCAAGGTGCTTCAACATTATCTAGTTCATTAGATGTAACTGGTATAACAAATTTAAACAGCACGACAGAATCTTCAAGTACTTCAACAGGTGCTTTGATTGTTGATGGTGGTGTTGGAATCAAAAAGAAATTATTTGTCGGTGGGAATGTCGACTTTGCTGCTAATCTACAAGTAGATGGTAACTCAACATTAAGTGGAAGTGTTAACATTGATGGTGCTACAGATATCGATTCAACACTAGACGTTCTTAATAACACAACATTACGAGCAGATTTAGGTGTTACTGGTAATACATCAATGACAGGAACGTTGGACGTTGATGGTGCTACAACATTAGACGGAACAAGAATCGATGGTGATTTAGACCTTAACGGTAGTGCAGACATCTCTACTAACGCATTAATAGGCGGAACTTTAGGAGTTACAGGTGCTACAACATTATCAAGTACACTAGATGTAACTGGTACTACTAACTTTAATAGCACTACTCAGTCTTCAAGTACTACTACAGGTGCAGTTAGAATTGATGGCGGTCTTGGAATTGCAAAGAATACTCATGTTGGCGGAACACTTGGAGTTACAGGAAATACTTCTCTTGGCGGAACACTTGGAGTTACAGGAAATACTTCTGTTGGCGGAACGCTTGGAGTTACAGGACTTACATCTTTAAGTGATGCATCTTTGAGTGGTACACTAGACGTAACTGGTCAAACAAATTTAAATAATACTGCACAATCAACATCTTTGTCAAGTGGTGCTTTGATTGTTGATGGTGGTGTTGCAATCGCAAAGAATTTAAATGTCGGTGGTAACATTACTGCTACTGGAAATATTACTGCAAACGGTAATATAACATTCGGTGATGCAGATACAGACAATATTGTTTTTAATGCTGATGTCGATTCAGGTATCATGCCAGATGACCATGAGACTTATGATTTAGGTGCTGTTGGTAAGACATGGAGGAAAATCTACGCAAAAGATTTTTATGGTGAATTGACTGGAAATGCATCTACTGCTACTGCACTTGAGACCGCAAGAACACTTGGTGGTGTATCATTTGATGGTACTGCAAATATTAACTTGCCAGGCGTAAACGCTAGTGGTAATCAAGACACAAGTGGTAATGCCGCCAGTGCTACAATATTAGAAACTGCAAGAACTATTGGTGGAGTGTCATTTGATGGTTCTGCTGCTATTAATTTACCTGGCGTAAACACTAGTGGTAATCAAGATACAAGTGGTAATGCTGGAACAGCAACTACACTTGCCACTGCAAGAAGTATTTCAGGTCAATCATTCGATGGTTCAAGTAATATTACACTTAAAACTTCAGGCATAACTGAAGAGACTAATCTGTACTTTACGAACGCTAGAGCAGATGCTAGAGCAGACACAAGAATTGGTGCTGCTGATATAGAAGACCTAAATAATGTTAGTAGTGGTGCAAGTAGTGGTCAGGTACTAGTGTGGAGTGGTTCTGCTTGGGCGCCAGGCGACCAAAGTACAAGTACAAGTTCTGTAGGTGAGGATGCTAACTTTGTATATTTCACAGACAATAGAGTTGCAGACACATTAAAGGTCTCAAACGGAACACCTACATATAATAATGGTATCAAATTATCATATAACGATAACGCAGACGGTGGTGACAACACTACTACCGATGGGAGAATAGATTTGGCATTAGATTATGAAATAACAAGTAGCGCACCTACAGCAGTCGGAAGTACTAGTAGTGGTCATCTATGGTTTGTGATATGATATGGCAGATGAAATTTATATAAACATTGGCTCTACGATACAACAACCGTATCAAGGACAAGCTATTGCAACTGGTACATCACCAGTCATAAGACAACGTATAGCTCGACAACCTGCCAATCAACAAGTACCCTTTACGTATCAGAATAGGAGTCCATTCACCTATGCTAGACAGGGACGAACGCCAGCACCATATCAGCATCAAGTTCCTGCTACATATGTTGGACAAGGTAGACAACCCTCTACCTATGTAAATCAGCAACCTAGTACGTATAGAAGTCCTGTTGATGCAAGACAACCATATATTGCTAATGCAAGACAACCGAGTACATATCAAAATCAGATTCAAACACCGTATATTGCTAATGCAAGACAACCTAGTATCTATAACCTACAGGGTAATATTCCGTATCAGAATCCTGTTATTGCACAACAACCTTATCAAAACCAAGTAAATAAACAGATACCGTTTACGTATACCAATCAAACAACGTATCAGTATACTGCTAATGCTCAGCAACCGTATCCATACATTGCTAATGGACAATATGTAGCACAAACACAGCAACCTTATACATATCCGTACATTGCGAATAGACAAAACACTGCTCAACAACCAGCGTCTTACAGACATCCTGTAATTGCAAATAGACAAACTACGATTGATAATGCTAATCCTTCAATTGCAAATAGACAAACAGCGGTAGATGCTACATATCAAGTTATTGCACAACAACCAGCAATACAAGAATACACATATCAAGCAAACGCTCAGGCGAGTGTACAAGCGCAATCACCTTATATTGCTCAGATACAAGGTAGTTATGGGTTTAGACAACCAGCAACATATCAGTTCACTACACAATCAATTGCTCAAAGACCAGTGATATATACAGCGACTGGTAATTACCAAGCAAGTTATCAAACCTCGATACAACAACCTTACATATATCAGCAACCAAATCAAGTACCTGCTACAGGACAAAACCAATTAGCGGTCGCTTATACGTATCCCGACCCTATAGTTGGAGAATATTTCCATGGTACAGGAAATCACCAACAGTATAGTTATGGTGGTTTGGTTGGAACAGACGAATTTGCTGCCATGGGCAGCAGACTTGGGTCATACTATACTCCAGCAGGTGTTGATGGTAATACTAACAGTGGTTCCCCTCAATCTGGCGCAACAGGTGCTTACTTACCCCCATTCAGTGGGGTACCCGCCCAAGTTTTAGCGGGTCAAGGAACACAAGGCGTACCAACATCTTGGAAGACAACTCAAAGAATGGGTGGACAAATGACTTGGACTGGGTTGTACTCACATGACCCAGCTGTGAATAATCATATACAATTAAAACCAAGTCAACCTATGAGATTAAATGCTACTGGTCAGTGGAGTAGGATAGAATATGCTTACTGGAGTTATCAGAGTAATACTTGGAATCACATTAGTGGAATACCAGTGATATATATGCAAGCGGTCAATACAGGGTCTCCAACTGGCGGAATATATAATATTCAAGGGGTGAACTGGATTGTTGGTGGAGGACTACCATCAGCTCATCAGGGTTACACAGTGACTGCTGCCCCTAAACGATTGAGGTTCTATTAAGATGGCTATAGGATTTACACAACAAAATAACCCTTTCACATTCCAACAAACGTTGAGTGTGGAAACTGAAGGAAGAAGACCTGTACCTGCTATAGCACAACAACCAGCTACGTATTCATATCCTGCTATCGGACAACAAGAGTATCAAGTTACGTATCAACACCCTGCTAGTTACAGAACACCTGTTATCGGTACTCAACCATATACTGCAAATGCTCAAGCACAGACGACTTATCAGAGTCCATTTACATATTCAAGAACAGCATTCAAAGAAATACAGGTAACTATACAACAAAATGCTCCGTATATAAACCAACAACCTTCTACATATCAGCATCAGAGTCCGACTACTTCACAGCAACCGTCTACTTATCAACATAGACAACCTGCTACATACCAAGTTGCATATCAACACCCGACAACATATTCTAGACAAGGTGTTGCACAAACACAGGTGTCTTATAGACATCCATTTACATATGCTAGACAAGGACAAACACCGTTTACATATACTAGAGAAGCTAGACAACCTTATATTGCTAATGCTAGACAACCTACTACATACCCTGTAATAAGCACGAGGAATTATAATCATCAGCAACCAGCGATAACAACATATCCATATACTGCTGATGCACAGACACCGTTCACCTATCAACATAGACAACCTAGTACTGCAGTTGCTAATGCTCAGACACCATTTACGTATCAGAATAGGAATCCATTTACATATAGGAATCCTGTAAATGCACAGACACCTTACATTGCTAATGCACAGACACCTTATATTTTACAGAGGGCATATAACACCCCTGTTATTAGGATAACACAACAACCTTATCCGTATATTGCGAATGCACAGCAACCTTATATTGCTAATGCTAGACAACCCACTACATACCAAGTTACGTATCAAGTTGCATATCAAGTGCAACAACCTTACATATATCAACAAGATTATAGTACAACTAGAAGTATTGGGCCGATCGCTAAAGTTAAAGGGATATATGTAAATGATGGAAACCAAATAAAGAAACTAGATAAAGTGTACGTCAATGATAGTGGCACTGTTGAGAAGATTCACCAATCTGTTCCAACTGCACAGTTTAGTAAAACATAAAAAGGTATAAATAGTTAAATGGCCATAATTGCAAATATATTCGTAGACCAAGGTGCTGACTTTCAGATTACTGTTGACGTTACAGATGTTAACGGTGCAATTTTGAATATGTCAGGGTATAGTGCAACAGGACAAATTCGAAAAACTTATGAATCTAGTACAGTAGCAGCAACATTTGCTTGTACTGTAACAGATGCTACAGGACAGGTCACTATGTCACTCAGCGACACTGTAACAGCAGCTATGAGTCCAGGCAGGTATGTTTATGACTTGGTCACAACTGATGGTAATGGTCTCAAGACACGTGTTGTTGAAGGACAAGCTATAATTACGCCGGGAGTTACAAGATGAGCAATATTAAAGGAACATTAAGTAGAGTCGCAACAATAGGCGGCAGAGTACAAGGTGGAAGCAATCTACGTGCGAAACAAGTTGCAGTAGGAAATGCTGCTTCTGTTGCGGGCGGTTCGGACTTAACTACAAAATCAATCAATGAACTTGCAGACGTAAACGCAACTGAAACAGATGACGGTCTTCTATCTTACGATGCTGCTTCAGATAAGTGGACTACAACTACCATCCTCGATGGTGGAACATTCTAATTGTCTAAATAAAAGACAAATCAAGGTTGTCGACAGTGAGACAGCGACCCACATAGTGAGTGGACAGAATACATAATGAATCATATTCTAGACAACTAGAATTAACATAATTTTATTAAAAAATAACTAATTTTTTCAGGAGAAAAAAATGGCAACAGTAATTCAAATTAAAAGAAGTACAGGTGTTGCGGCTCCATCTACGAGTGATTTATCAGTAGGTGAGTTGGCATATGTACAAGATAGAGCGAATTCGGGAGCTGGTGCGAAACTATATATCGAATCAGTAGACTCAGATAACTCTACTCCACTTATTCAAGCAATTGGTGGTAAATATTATACGGATATACTAGGTGGTTCAGCTGCAACACCTGCTAACTTTAAAGTTGGTAATGGTGCAACTGCTGGTGCAAGTGTACAGTTATTGGAAGATTCAGACAACGGAACAAACTTCGTTGCATTGAAAGCTGCCGATACATTAGCTGCATCAACTACATTCGTACTTCCAACTGCAGACGGTTCTGCAAACCAAGTAATTGGTACAGATGGTAGTGGAAACTTATCATTCTTATCAACAACATCAACACTAGCAGGTGCAACGGATTCAGATATCTCTTCTCCAGTAGCAGGACACGTTCTTGTTCATGACGGAAGTAACTCATTTGACAACGTAGCATTTAGTGGTGACGTAACATTAGCATCTAGTGGTGCAGTAACAATCGGTGCCGATAAAATTACAACTGCTAAGATTCTAGACAGTAATGTAACAGTAGGAAAAATCGACTTCTTAGTAGACGAAGACAATATGGCTTCAGACTCTGCAGTTAAAGTTCCTTCTCAGCAATCTGTTAAAGCATATGTAGATTCAAACATCACAGCACAAGACTTAGACATGGCTGGTGACAGTGGAAGTGGTTCAGTCGACTTAGACTCTCAGTCAATCACATTTAGTGGTGGAACTGGTGTAACAACTTCTGTATCAGGTCAAACAGTAGATTTATCTATTGGTCAGGCAGTTGCAACAACATCTAACGTAACTTTCAACAACGTAGACGTTGATGGAACACTTACATCGGATGATATTACATCTACAAACATCAGTGTTGCAGGTAATGCTACAATCACTGGAAACTTAACTGTACAAGGCACAACAACAACTGTAGACTCAACAACAGTTTCAATTGCAGACCCAGTGTTTGAAATTGGTTCTGATGCTTCAGATGATAACTTAGATAGAGGTATTAAATTCAAATATAACGATGGAGCTGCTAAACTCGGTTTCTTCGGTATGGACGAAAATAATCAAAAATTTGTTGCTCTTAAAGCTGCAACAGATTCTTCTTCAGTATTCAGTGGTACAGCAATGGACGCTGTATTCGGTGGATTAACAGTATCAAGTGTATCATCAACTGGTGATTTATCAGGTGCTGACCTTTCATTAAGTGGTGCAATTACAGGTTATGCTGGTTCAGCTCTTACTGCTGGTGAGTTATTCATTGCGAATGGTTCTACTGGTGAAATGGAAGCTGCAGTTTTAACTGCTGGAGAAGGTATTGATGTAACTAATGCTGACGGTGCAATCACATTGTCTGCAGAAGACGCTACAACATCTAATAAAGGTATCGCAAGTTTTGCTTCTGCTATCTTTGATGTTTCAAGTGGTGCTGTATCTATTAAAGATGCAACTGCTTCAGTAAAAGGTATTGCTTCATTTTCTTCAAGCAACTTTACAGTATCAAGTGGTGCGGTAACAGTTACTGCTATTGACGGCGGAACATTTTAATTAATAATCCAAATTAACCGATTCAATAGGAGAATAAAATGGCAACAGTAATCCAATTTAAAAGAAGTTCTACTCAGAATGCATTACCAGGCGTAAGTGACCTTGCACTTGGTGAACTGGCGGTAAACACCTATCACGGTAGGTTTTACACTGAGAAGAATGATGGTTCTGCTGCTGTTGTAGAGGTTGGGTCTAACCCAACTTCTCTAACTATCAATGATGCTTTAACATTCCCAACTGCAGACGGTTCTAGTGGACAGTTATTATCAACAAATGGAAGTGGAACTTTAGGTTTCGTAAATGCACCAAGCACTGGTGTAACAACTTTCAAGTATGATATAACTGGTAACACAACCGTAATTTCAGGTTCAGATGATAATGGTGTAACACTTGCTTACACTGTTGGACTAGAACAAGTCTATCTGAATGGTGTTAAATTAGTGAGTGGTGATGACTATGCTACAACTAGTACTTCAGTTATCACATTACAGGCGAACGCTGTGGCGGGAGATGTATTACAAGTAGTTGCACAGACTTCAATATCAAACCTTGTACAAGGTTTCTTCACAACAGTTGCTTTAACAGCAACGACTGCTGACCAAGTATTGACTTCTAACGCAAAAGCAGTAATTGCAATTAAACATGTAATTGTTGCAACACATGCTACTGGTGGTACTCACGCTGCTGAGGTTCTTTTAATCAATGACGGTTCGAATGTATACTTCGTTCAGTATGGTGATGCATACTCAGGTTCATCTCTATTCACACTTTCTAGTGATATGAATAGTAATAACATGAGATTGCTAGTAACACCTGCTAATACGAATACTACATTTAAAACGTTCCAAATTAGAATGCAATAGGGAGGCATAAGAAATGGCTAAAACAAGAGGTTTCGAACTTGCCGAGTTAATCCGTGGTATACAGTTTGATGTCAGTAATGATGTTATTACTACTACAAAGGATATTCGTTCTAATGGACATACACAGGGTGGTTCTACCACTACTGCAGTAACAGAAGTTGCTATCGATACGTTTGCTCATGCAACGTATAGGGCTGCAAGATATGTTGTTGCTATGTCTTCGGGTTCAGATTTTCACTCTACTGAAATTGTCGTAGTACATGACGGTTCAGCAGTGACTCTAACTCAATATGGAACATTGAAATCATCTAACCTTGCATCGTTTGATGCTGACATTAGTGGTACAGATGTAAGATTGAAAGTAACTCCAGCAAGTAGTTCATCTACAGTTATCAAATTTGATAGGACAACGGTAGACGCTTAATCATTAAAAAAACTATTTTTAGGGGACTTTTCAGTCCCCTTTTTTTAACTCTCATAATGTATAAATAGTATCATGGCAACGAAATCAAAGTTCTACACAGACCTAGGGATAGCATCCCAAGATAACTCGACAGTAGATGGGGACTTAACGGTCACTGGAAATCTAACTGTTTCGGGTACTAGTTTTACAATTGATTCAACAACAGTTTCTGTTACAGATTCTATGTTTGAACTTGCAAGTGGGAACACTTCAAGTGACTTAATCGATATTGGTCTTTATGGAAACTATGATGATGGATTGTCAGATGGCGCAACTGAATATACTGGTTTATTTAGAGATGCTTCCGACTCAACATGGAAGTTGTTTGACGGATTAGAATTAGAACCAGGCAATACTGTTGACGCTACTGGTTCAGGATTTGCATTTGCAGATTTTAAAGCTGGTGATATAGAAGCGACAGGTCAGTTGACAGCAGTTGGGCCACTGAGTTTAGGTAATCTAAGAGTAGATGCTGATGATTCAGTCACTACAACTTCAACAACTGAAGCTACATTAGATACGTTTTCACTACTAGCATACAGAAGTGGAAAGTATCATTTACAGGCAACTAGTGGAAGTAATTATCATGCAACAGAAGTTATGGTAATACATGATGGAAGTAATGCTTACTTTTCACAATACGGTGATATAACAACAGGAACTTCGTTATTTACCCTATCTGTTGACACTTCCTCGGGTAGTGTTAGACTTAGAGTCATCCCCGCTTCAGCAAATTCAACAGTATTCAAATTTAGTAGAAATATTTTAAAAGTTTAACCCGATTCACCTTGTTATGAACACTCCAATGTTCTAAATACAGTAGTAAGAAATCACATTTAACGTACAGGACACACGCAAAAATGGCAACACAAAACAAATTTGTAGTAGAGTACGGAGTCAGTGTTGGAACCACCGAAGTAATTAATTCATCAGGAAAAATCGTTGCAGCTGCAATTTCAGATTTAACAACTGATAATCTTTCCGAAGGTTCCGCTAAGTACTACGCAAACTCTTTAGTAGACACACACATGTCGGATGCATCGACATCTAAGACACTGAACAATGTTCAGATTGACGGAGGAACTATCTAATGGCTGGTGAAAAGAATTTTAATATTAAGAATGGTTTAAACGTCAATGGCGTAGAGGTTATAGACTCTAGTGGTTCTATTACTGGTGCTGCTATTGGTAGTGAGACGATTGACGATAGAGTTGCTTCGTTACTAACTGCTGGTGCAGGTATTGGATTAACATATGACGATACTGCTAACACATTAACAATTACAGGACAAGTTGGAGACATAACAGGAGTTAATGCTGGTGCTGGTTTAACTGGTACTGCAACTTCAGGTGATGCAACACTAAACATTGGTGCTGGTACAGGTATTACTGTAAATGCAGATGACATTGCAGTCAATATGTCTGCATTCGATACAGGTGATTTATCAGAAGGCTCAAACCTATACTTCACAAACGAAAGAGTTGACGACAGAGTTAATTCTTTAATTGTTGCTGGAACAGGACTTACATCTACATATGATGACAGTGCTGGAACACTTACACTTAACGGACAAGTTGGTGATATTACAGGTGTTACTGCTGGTGATGGTCTTACAGGTGGCGGTACAAGTGGTGATGTATCACTTGCTGTCCAAGTAGATGACAGTTCAATCGAAACAGATTCAGACACATTAAGAGTCAAAGCAGGTGGTATTACTAATGCCATGTTGGCGGGTTCTGTTGATAATAATAAACTATCCAATTCAAGTGTAACAATAAATTCTAATTCGTTATCATTAGGTGGGACATTAAATTTAGACACTGGTGATTTTGCAGAAAACGGAAATCTATTCTTCACAAATGAAAGAGTTGACGATAGAGTTAACGCTTTAGTTACTGCTGGTGTAAACGTTGCAACAACTTATGACGATACAGCTGGAACACTAGAAATTAGAGTACCTTACGAAAATATTCAAGATACAGTTGGTGCTCAGATTGCAAGCAATGGTACACATACAGGTCTTACTGCATCTTATGACGATGCAAACGATGGTGCAATCGACCTTGCAGTATCAACATCACATGTTAGAGGTTTAATATCAGCAAGTGGAGATTTATCATACGATAACTCAACTGGTGTAATTAGTTTCACAAACGATGCAGGTGATATCGAAAGTGTCACTGCTGGAGATGGTTTATCAGGTGGTGGAACTACAGGTGCATTATCACTTGCAGTAAATGTTGACGATAGTTCAATCGAAACAAGTTCAGACACATTACAAGTAAAAGCACTTGGTATTACAGACGCTATGTTGGCGGGTTCTATCTCAAATGCAAAACTTGCTAATAGTTCAATCACAGTTAACGGAAGTGCAACTGCCTTAGGTAGTGCAGTCACACTAGACACTGGTGATGTATCAGAAAATGGAAACCTTTATCATACAACAGAAAGAGTTCAAGATGTTGTTGGTGCAATGGCGACTGCTGGAACAAACATAACACTTACATATGACGATACTGCTGGAACACTTACAATTAACTCTTCAGGAAAAACTGAAGAAGAAATCGAAGATATCGTAAATGGTTTGATAGTTGGTGGAACAAACATCACATCAACATATGACGATACTGCTGGAACACTTACACTTGCTGGTTTATCAGATGCAAATATCAGAGGATTAGTATCTGCTGGTGGTGATTTATCATATAACAGTGGAACTGGTGCTTTCTCATTCACAGAAAGAACAGATGCAGAGGTAAGAGGTCTAATCTCAGTTACTGATAACGCTGGAGATGGTTCACTATCATACAACTCTTCAACTGGTGCAATTACATATTCAGGTATTAGTGATTCACAAGTAAGAGGTAAAATATCAGTCACCGATTCAGGTGGAGATGGTTCACTTGCATATAATAGTGGTACTGGTGTAATAACATATACAGGCCCTAATGCTGCTGAGACACGTGCTCATTTAAGTGCTGGTACTGGTGTTGCATACAGTGGTGGTCAATTCAGTATTGGACAGGCAGTTTCAACAACTAGTGATGTGGCTTTTGCAGACCTTACACTTTCAGGCGATTTGACTGTTAACGGAACTACAACAACGGTTAATACTGCAACGCTTAATGTATCTGATAATATCATTACACTTAACAATGATGTTACTGGAACACCTTCACAGGATTCAGGTATTGAAGTTGAAAGAGGAACTTCTGCTAATGTTTCATTGACATGGGACGAGTCAGAAGACGAATGGACATTTGGTTCGTATAATGTTAAGGCATCTTCTTTTGAAGGTTCATTGACAGGAAACGCTTCTACTGCATCTAGTGCTGCTAAGTTAACTACTGCAAGAACAATTGCATTGGGTGGAGACTTATCAGGTTCTGCATCATTTGATGGAACTGGTAATATCACAATTTCAGCTGCAGTTGCAGATGATTCACATAATCATACGATTGCAAATGTTGACGGATTACAGACTGCTTTGAACACTAAATACGAGAGTGGTTCAAACGCAACACTAGGAACAATTACTACAACTAACGCTAGTAATTCAGGTGGATATGTGAGAAACATATATCAGAACACATCAGCACCTTCAAGTAGTGATGGTGCGGTTGGTGATATGTGGATTTTATACTCTTAATAGAGTATATTTTTTTAATTTTTAAGGTATAATATAAATGGCATCAGGTTCACAGAAGGTAAAAACACCGCAGGGCTGGAATTCTACCCAAGGTGCTTGGGTTAAAACAGGTTCAACCACATGGAAAGCGGTAGACCAAATTTACGTTAAGACACCTACAGGGTGGAATAATGCATCGGGTCAACAGTCTGTACAACAACCTTACCCATACATTGCTAATAGTCAGACCCCATATATTGCGAATGCACAGCAACCGTATCCTTACATTGCTAATGCACAGACGCCTTATATCGCTAACGCTCAGCAACCGTATCCGTACATTGCCAATAATCAGACGCCTTATATCGCTGCCGCTCAACAACCGTATCCTTATATAGCAAATAGTCAAACTCCATTTACGTACCAAAATAGACAACCATTTACGTATAGGAATCCTGTAAATGCACAGACACCATTTACGTATCAGAACAGGACACCATTTACATATAGGAACCCAGTTAATGCTCAAACGCCTTATATCGCTAGCGCTCAGCAACCGTATCCGTACATTGCTAATAGTCAGACCCCATATATCGCTAATGCTCAACAACCGTATCCTTATATAGCAAATAGTCAAACACCATATATTGCGAGTGCCCAGCAACCGTATCCATATATTGCTAATGCTCAAACGCCTTATATTGCTAACGCTAGACAACCTGCTATTTATCAGAATCCATCAAGTTCACAGACACCTTACATTGCTCAGGCAAGACAACCTGCTGGATATAGAAATCCTGTTTCTGCACAACAACCATATATCGCTAATGCTAGACAACCATTTACATACAGAAACCCTGTAAATGCTCAAACGCCTTATATTGCGAATGCTAGACAACCATTTACGTATAGAAACCCAGTGAATGGTCAAAATCCGTACATTGCGAACGCACAACAACCATATCCGTATATTGCTAATAGTCAGACTCCATATATTGCGAATGCTCAACAACCGTATCCATATATTGCGAATGCTCAAACGCCTTATATTGCTAACGCTAGACAACCAAACACATACGCCCGACAAGGTAGAACACCGTTCACGTATCAGAACAGGTCTCCATTTACATACAGAAGCCCAGTTAACGGACAACAACCATTTACGTACCAAAACAGGTCTCCATTTACATATAGAAACCCTGTAGGATATCAAGTACCATTTACGTATCAAAATAGGTCACCGTTCACTTATAGAAACCCTGTAGGATATCGAGTACCATTTACGTATCAGAACAGACAACCTAGTACGTATAGAAACCCAGTGAATGGACAACAACCATATATCGCTAACGCTAGACAACCTGCTGGTTACAGAAACCCAGTATCAGCACAGCAACCATATATTGCTAACGCTAGATACCCTGCTAACGCTCAGTCACCTAGTAATGCTCAATCGCCGTTTACTTACAATGCTAGATACCCTGCTAACGCTCAGAGTCCTAGTAATGGTCAAACACCGTTTACTTACAATGCTAGGTATCCTGCTAACGCTCAGAGTCCTAGTAATGGTCAAACACCGTTTACTTACAATGCTA